>FKKE01009989.1_pt1 | contig 17955 bp, 20 predicted proteins | sample 1106331 | NCBI WGS metagenome assembly FKKE01 (sample SAMEA3931202, study PRJEB13176) | freshwater metagenome | biome: Drinking water system; feature: drinking water; material: freshwater | place: China | collected 2013-02-06 | reverse complement strand
ATAAGCCGCGGGTCACCCGTTCAATCCGGGTCACCGCCACCATATCGCTGTTCGGGCAATCTCCTCCCCTCCCCCATACCCTCACACCGATCGATACCAGAGACGAGGCAGATTCTGCGGAGCCCGTGTGACCCTCATCCATTTCAGGGCCCACTGACTCACCGGGAGTCGGACGTCTACTGCAACAGTTGCTAGCCCGTTGTGTCCACCTTCCCGATTCACACCCCACAAGGCGTCTGCCTAGAACCTTGATTGCCCGGAAGCCCTCGGAACATCGTCTTCCACACGGCCAGCCCCGGACCACGGTCTGCGCACGGAGCCTCACTGATGTTGCGCGCTACTCGCAACATCCACTCACAAAAATATGCCTTTGCAAAGCCGCGCCAAGACACATGGGACACAGAGGTGTTGATGCTCCAGACTCACGTTTGAAGTCCCGATACCCTGGGGGCATCACCCGCCCGCAGTCGGAGCAATAGCACTCAGGCACAATGAAGTTGCTGCTGCGCATAGTATTCATGGTCTCTCCTCCTTCTTCTATTCTCGCGTACGGGATTTGCTCCTGTGCCGTGGCGCCCGGACCCTCCGCCTTTCCGCCAGAAGATACGCCACCACGATTCCCCTCCACCGCTCCGTTGCGCGGCGCCAAGCTGAAGCTCCAACGAACGAACGTGCATCCGAAGTTCACGCACGGTCCGCTCCAAGTCCCCGATCTGCTGCGCAAGTGGCAATCCTTGATTCATCCCATCCTCCTTGTGCCGCTTACCGACAATGCCGTATGACACCCACGACAATCCCTTCGATCCGAAACTCATCATCCGGAGAGACGACCATCGGACGCATCGACGGATTGGCCGGATGCAGTTCGATCTGCTCCCGCTTGGAGACGTAGGTCTTGATGGTGACCTCCCGATTCAGGGATGCCACCACCGTCTGTCCGCTCCGTGCCGTCGCTTGCTTCCTCACCACAACGAGGTCACCAGGCAAGATCCCCTCATCCTGCATTGAATAACCTTTCACACGTAAGACGAAGGTCCCCCCGGCCTGGATCATACCCGGCGGGACTTCAACAGATTCGGCCTGTGTAATGGGTTCAATCGGAGTCCCGGCTGCTACAAGCCCCAGCATGGGAAGTGTCTGTTTCTGGGCGAGTTTTTCCAAGACCACACTCACGATACCGGGGATACGTCGGGTCCCGCATTCGTACCGGGTGACCGTCATTCTCGTGGTGTGAAGTTCACGAGCCAATTCCTCCTGGGTCAGACCAAGAGCACATCGCTGTCGTTTGAGTTCATCGGGCGTCATGTATCCAATGGTTACATTTCGAGCCTGCACCTGTCAAGCCCCAAAATTTTTATCCGGTGCTAGACTTCTTATTCAGTTGAACCGCTTGCCAGAGCCACTTTGCGGGGATGCACCACATGGACAGCGAAACCACCCCAATCGCCCACCCCCACCTCACGCGTCGCTTTACAGCCGTGGTCACGGGGCTGATCTGCGTGGCCATTTGGTTCATGATCTATACCTCGCTCTGGCACAGCCAGGTAACACAGCATTGGATGCATCACCTCATCCTCCTGGCGCTCGGCGCGGCCTCGTTTACCATTCCCTGCCTGATCGTATGGATTCTCGCCCGCGGCTATGATCGTGCGCGGAGCTTCCGAGGATTCTAGCGCCGCGCGCTGCGACTCCCGCTTGTTCTTCCTCCAGAGGCTGCCAGCGCATCTCACATCTTCGATCGCGCACCGTGCTGGAATAGTAGTTGACTATGTAGCTCAACTTTATTTAGTATTCCCACATCATGCTTATGACACTGACGCAGTGGACCCATCCGCATCGCATCCATCGAAACCGGCTCGCAGCCCTCGTGATCGCCACCTGCGTCGCCTTCCTCAGTTCCGTTCGAGCGGGACATTCTTGGGACTGGGTTCCAACGGATACGGAGATCCAAAAGTACCGCAAGAGCTGGAATCCCCTTTCGGAAGGCCCGCTCCTGCTGCAAGCCGTCGACATTCACCCTGCGGGCCAGCTGTCCATCCGCCCATTCATCTTTTCGCAAATCAGCGAAAAGAGTTACGGCAATCGCCTGTCGCTTCCCACTGACCGTAACAATGGCCCCACCCATCTCTATGCAGTCTCTCCCCTCGCCACGGTGGCTTACGGCTTGACGAACCATGTGGAACTGGGATTTGCGACGTCGCTCAACGCATTCTGGGCCAAGGATTCCCAAGCGGCCAATGCAGGACGAGGCGGCCCATGGACCACCGATACGGGATTTGGGGACCTGTCGCTGTTTTTGAAATATCGGCCCGTCGTACAGGATCCGGAGAGTTGGCGCCCGTCGATCACCTTCTACTCGCAATTGGTCTTACCGACCAGCCGCTGGACCGGAACGGAACGGCCACCAGGGGGCCTCGCGCCACTTGGTCGCCTCCCCGCCACCCGATTCGGTGAATATGGCTTCACCCAGGGCCTCACGTTTCGCAAGAACCTGCAACCCTTTCGCATCAGCGGAGGGGTGTATTACACCTATTCGGCGCCCGGCAGCGACGGAGGCATCACCACGTACGTGGGAGATATCGTCAACACGCGCCTCATCATCGAACACTTCCTCGATGACAAGAACGGCTTTGCCTACAATCTGGAATTCGTGACCTACCATAGCCTGACCTATCGCGTGGATGGGCAATCACTCAACCGAGGCCAGCGGAGCGGAACGACCGTGGTGGGAGTGGAGCCAGCCGTGCAATACCGCTTTTCCGACGCATGGGTGGGAGCAGTCGGCGTCCTGTTCACCGTCGCGGGGCAGAACACATTGGACGCGATTTACCCCAACTTCTCGTTCCAATGGTATTGGAACAAATCGGGCAAAGCCGTCATGCGCTAGTCGCGTCGCTAGTGGGGAATGACATGGATAGCGCCGGCCTTCACCGCGGCCCGGATGGGGGCGCCGGCATCCAGCCCCAGGTCCAGCAGCGCTGAGCGGGTCACCAACGCCAAGAGGGGAAAGCCGCAATCCACCTGGACCCGCGCAAGGGCCCCGGCAGATTGCACGTGCACCACCGTGCCGGCGAGATGGTTTCGGGCACTGGTCACGCCCGGCCCAACCGGTTCCAGTGTCACGTCCTCCGCACGGATACACACGAACACATTGGACCCTACGGGTTCGCTCGCCACGGCCGTCAATCGCTGTCCCTGCACGTCCACTGTGGCCAACCCGTCCGCCTCCGCCACCACCCGCCCCGGCACCACGGTCTCCACCCCCACGACACGGGCCACCTCCTCGTTCACCGGACGCACAAACACGGTCTGGGGGCTGCCTTGTTGAACCACCCGCCCATGACTCATCACCACCATCTCGTCTCCGAGGGCCAATGCCTCGGCCCAATCGTGGGTCACCACGACGGCCGGAATTCCGAGCCGGCGCAGCAGCCGGCGCAATTCGCCTTGAAGCTTCGCTCGGACCGGGGCATCGAGTGCCGACAACGGCTCATCCAGCAACAGCAGCTTGGGCTGCCGCGCGACGGCCCGAGCGAGGCCGACCCGCTGCTGTTGGCCACCGGACAGCTCAACCGGCTTCCGGGTGTCGAGCCCCTGCAGTTGGAACAGCTCCACCAACTCGGCCACCCGGCGGTTACGCGCGTCGGCGGCGTGCCCGGCAAGCCCGTATCCGATATTGTCCCGCACCGACAGATGAGGGAAGAGGGCATACTCCTGGGCGAGATAGCCGATGGAGCGCTGTTGCGGCAGCATCATCTGTCCGCTGGCCCCATCGCACCAGAGATCGTCTCCGAAGCGGATCGTGCCGGCATCCGGTCGTTCCAAGCCGGCGAGGCAACGCAGAACGGTCGTTTTCCCCGATCCCGAGGGGCCGAACAGAATCAAGACGGGAGGAGGGTTCAGCCGCAGCCCGAATTGGGCGGCAACGGTGATCCCACCCGGGAAGGTTTTCTGACAGTCCACCGTCAACGATGCAGCCATGCCAGTTGCTTCCGACGATTCAACGCGTAAACGATGAGGAGCACCGCGTAGCTCAGGACCAGCAACACCCCGGCCGTCTGGGCGGCCGCGGAATAATTGAGCGCCTGAACCTGATCGTAGATCTCGATGGACACCGTACGCGTGACGCCCTCAATATTACCGCCGACCATCAAGACCACGCCGAACTCCCCTAATGTGTGGGCGAAGCTCAACACAAACCCGGAGACGACCCCGGCGGCCGAAAGCGGCAGAATCACTCGAAAGAAGGTCGCAAGCCGCGAGCGCCCCAAGGTCCAGGACGCTTCAATCAATCTGCGGTCCACCTGGTCGAACGCCGTGGTAAACGGCTGGACCGCGAACGGCAGACTATAGAGCACCGACGCCAGGAGCAACCCTTCAAAGGTAAACGGTAAGGGCCGGGCAGTCATGTGCGTGTACCCCTGCCCAAGCGGACTGTGGGGACCGATTGCGACAAGAATGTAGAACCCGAGCACCGTGGGAGGCAAGACGATCGGCAGCGCCACGACCGATTCGACCAAAAAGGTCCAGCGTCGGCGCGAGAAACTGATCCAATAGGCAATCGGTAACCCGAGCGCCACCAACAGCCCGGCGGTCATGATCGCCAACTTCACGGTGACCCAGATGGCCAACCAATTCATGTCCGTACTCCCCGCAGACGCATCACGCCTGTGACGGTCACTTGCACACAAACTGAATCCCCCAGCGCCGTCCGCTTGATTCCCCTTCCATGCCTTCCACGCTGGACAGACTTCCATAGCCTTGCACGGCACCATCGCGCACGACACGATAGCCGGATGGGCATTTGCGCTCGATCGCACGCATCGCCTCCCGACGATACGGAGACCCCATGGGACCGCCACGATCCTCCTTGTAGAGATACGTGACGACCCCCGCCCGTTCGCTCTCCTCGGCCATCAGAACCGCTTGAGAACAGCCTGCAACCAGGAGCCCGCTCACGACGACCATCACCCTGGCATTCCGGCTACCGGGGAAGCGTAAAGCCATATTGTGTCATCACCGTCCGCCCCAGCGGGCTCTGCAGCAAGTCCACGAAGCGCCGCGCGTCGGATGGCTGCACCGAGCGGTTCAGCAGCACAGCCCCTTGCTCCAACGCCGGATGGCTCTCAGCCGGAATCAGCCAATACCTGCCCTTCGATTGCATGGCCGGAGCCAGCGCCAGCGACAAGGCAATGATCCCGATATCCGCCGCACCGGACTCGACGAACTGGGCCGCCTGCGAAATGTTCTCCCCGAACACAAGCTTGTCCCTGACGCCGTCCAAGATTCCCGCCGACTCCATCGCCGCTACCGCAGCGCGGCCGTAGGGGGCGTGCTTGGGATTCGCCACGGCGATTTTCTTGATGCGGGAATCGCGCAGGACCGTCAATCCGGTCGACGGATCGAGCGGGGATCCATGCGGCGTCCAGATGACGAGACGCCCCACCGCGTACCGAATGAGCGTGCCGGGCACCGTCAGCCCGGCTTCCTCCAGCTTCTTCGGATACCCGATATCGGCTGAGAAATACAGATCGAAGGGAGCGCCGTTCACGATCTGGGCATAGAAGTTCCCCGACGAGCCCAACGTCAGCGCCACATGGCCGCCGGTCTGCTGCTCATAGGCCGCGATCAATTCCTTGAACGCAAAGTTGAGATCGGACGCGGCAGCGATCCGCAATTCCCCTGCACCGACCACCCGGCTCATACTCAGGAGTCCCATCAAGACCAGGACCGACACTAACCGCATGGCACGCACCCCTCAAAAGAAAATCTGATAGTTGATCCGGACGGCATTTTCGATCAAGGTGCCCGCTCCGGCATCCAATGGGACCGTCCCGGAGGGGAAGGTGCCCCCGACGGCCGGCAGCGGGGCGCTGCGACCGATGGTGAATCCACCTTGTCCCATGGCGATATTGCTGTACGTAATCATGATTTGATGGTCATACGTCCCGCCCAGAAACCAGTTCAGGGAGACATCCACTTCCTTGATCAGATCGCCACCCGACCGCGTATCCGGGTCCCACCAGGCATACCGCGCCGCCACCTCCAAGGTCCGCGGGATCACGTAGTACCCGGACTGCACGTACCAACCGGTCGTATTGCCGAACGGCCCGGGGGCATAAGTGGTGCACGCCCCGCCGGCCGTTGCCGTCTGCATGCACGGCAGCCCTTTGTCGTGTCGAACGACCGTCCGGAACCAGTACTCAGCCTGCAACGAGAAGCCGCGATACTTGAAGGCCCCATCCAGCGTCCAGGTGGAAAAATCCACGACCCCTTGGCCCAGCAACCTCCCATTGCCAAGTGCCGCCAACGCCCGACGGACGTTCAGATTCCCTAAGTCGATCCCGACGAAGGCGTTGTTGCTGCTCGTGTCGATACCGGGATTATAGGCATAGGCTCCCCCCACGACCAACTGGGGGGTTTCCGAATAGGCCAGGTCGCCCTCGCCATAGCCGGCCCGCCCCAGGATGTTGGCTTGAAGCCGCGCCACGTACATCAGCTCATTCACATTACTACGGACGTTGGCGTTCAGATTCCTGGTATTGGCAGGACAGCCGGCCGGGGATGGAAACGGATTGCCGCCGGTCGCGCCCCCTGGACACCCGACTGTCGCCTCCTCGCTGGTAAACTGCGCGAAGCGATTGACGAGTGGCCCGACGCCGTTGAAGACCCCAAAGTAATAGTTCACTGCGTAGATTTCTTCATCGTTCATGACCGTCAAGCCGACGTCACGACGATTGATCCCGCTGGCCGTAAAGGCGTCCATCGCCAACGCCCGATTGGCAAACTGCATCGCCGCGGTCGAGTTGATCTGCGACCGGTTGAAGTACACCTTGTACTGCCCGAACTGGACATTGGCCCATGGCAGGTGCGTGCTGGTGACATTCATGTCGAGCAGGGAGAGCGCGCCGGGGGCTTGCGCGTTCTCGGCCGTCTCCCCGGCCAGCTGGATGTAATACTTGAAGTCGGGATTGAAGAGATGCCCCATGAAATACAGGCGCGCGGTTCGCAAGCTGAACGTCGACGACTGATCGATCGACCGGTTCGCCCGATAGTCGCCGAACACGCCGAGCAACTCCGGATAATTCTTCGAATCGCCCGACTCTCGGTAGGCGTCGTTGCGGTACCGCTGGGTAAAGCGTGCAGCAAACCGCGCGCGAATCTTCAACAAGAAGGCATTGTCGTTCACCGAGAAGTTGAACCCTCGGTCGTACCAGGCCTTGAAGCTGGGCTGCAGAAAATACGTCCGTTCCTGCGAGGCCGTCACCACCCGGTCAAACTCTTCCTGTGTAATCGTACCCTGTTTGAGGGCCCGCTCCAGCAACAGCTTGGTGGCAGGGTCCATGCTTTCCACGAACACATAGCGCCCATCCTTCTCCACCAGACGACCGGTGTCCGCCGAAAACACCGGCGTGCTACACAGGAGGGCCAGCGCCACACACCCCGCCCACCGAAACAGCCAACCGGAGAGACAGGTCCTCATGGCAACAGACCTGCCTTGAGGAATTCGTGGAGATCGACGGCTCGTGTCCCCGTGGCAGGATCCGTGACATAGACCCGGCCCGGCTCGAAATAGAGCAGGTAGGATTTTGGCGGGGATGGCGGGGTGGGATAGTTATAGTCGTAGGCATCGGACGACCGGATCGGTTGTTGAGTATGAAACTGCTCGATCGTCACATGGAGGTACTGTCCCCGAAGCGCCACCCACCCCGCCGTGACGTCGCGGGCATATCGCGGGTTGAACCCGGGCGCAAAGACCTGAAACGCCACCCGTTCATCGTCCTTGGCTCTGGACAGGGCCCTCGCGACCCATGGGGCCAGAACCTGTAGCTCGTCGTCACGAAAGACCGTGTTCGGAGGCGTCTCCTCCGCAAACCAACGCAATGGAAGCCGTGGCTGTTCCCTGAGCGACAACCCGCGCAGCACCCCTGCCACCTGCGATACTTCGAGGGTGGCGGGATGACTGTACTGGACCGTTGCCATCTCTCGTTGGAGCGTCACCGCCACCCGCGCATCCTCATGGACCGTCGTCGTCACATAGGGCAACCTGGCGCATCCGGCCTCCGCCAGTCCCAGGCAAGCCGCAAGGAAGGCCGTGAGCCCACCGTGCCAACGGGTCGTCGTTCCCTTGCCTCCCGTCCTGGTCATCTCCGGACCTCGCCTCCGCTCGGCATTCCGGCGCCGAGGCGTGCGTCACCGCTTCCCGGAAGGCCATAGCCCAATGCAACGAGCACCGCCTGCGCCTCGGCCGTCCGTACAAAATTCAGAAACGCCTGACCCAACTCACGATTGGGACAGGACCGCACCATGGCTAACGAATGGAGCACCGGTTTCACGACCCGTTCTGGCGCGACGGCGGTCATCCGAATTCGCTCGCGATACCGATAGGCATCCGGGCCGAATACAATGCCCACATCCGCCTGCCCATTGAGCAGGTGGCTCAGCACACCCTCGACGTCCGTCGCCACATCGAGACGATGACCCAACGCCTCCGTCAGTCCCAACCCGGCCACCAGCTCCCGAGTCTGTTGGCCCAGCGCCGTCAAGACCGGATCGGCCACCGCCACTCGGAGCGCAGGATCCCGAGCCAAGGCCTCAAATGAATTCGGAGCCTCCACCACTGACTCCGGGGCAACGAGAACCAGCGACACAGCGGCATACGCCTGACGGCTGTTCGGCAACACGTAGGCCTTTTGCTCCAACCTCGCAATCAATTCGTCGCCACCCGGAGCGATCAGATGAATGGGGCCCCGCAGCCCGGCCTCGGCCCATGAGGGTTGATTCTCGACCGCCGCAATCCTCCGCCGCATGTCGAGTGCCTCCTCGACCACCACGCGGACCCACACCCCCGACTGTGTCGCCTCAAACGCCGACCCGAGGGCCTGGAGCGGGGCCGCCAACCCTGGCGACGAAAGGATCACCAGTGTCTCGGCCGAGCCCTGCTCCACTCCGATCCAGAGGAACAGGACCATCAGAAGGCCCGCGCGGAACCCGGTCCGGCATCGATTTGCGACGGGACGGCTCATCTAGATCTTCTCACCCGGCGGCAGAGGCCAACGGCTGCACTTTGCCGGTCTCACGGGTGTCATACCCACCCAATGCGTCGATCTCTGTTCTGAACGCACGGCTGACGATCGTATCGAGGAAAGACTGTATGGTGGGATGCGACTTCAGAACAGGGTTGGGAATGACAAGGTCATACCGCTCAACCTGAAGCGGCAGAAACTCCAACCCGAACGCGGCGGCCGCCGATGCAACCCCGATCCCGACATCCGCCTGCCCCTCCGCAATCGCCCGTGCGACGGCAAAATGGGCGGGCACGGTCCGCCGATAGCCCTTCACCTGCGCGGCCGCCACACCCGCGTCGGCCAGCCGTTGATCCAGAAGCAGTCGTGCCCCGGCCCCCTCCTCCCGATTGATCAACGTCACATCCTTCCGGGCCAAATCGCCCGCACTTCGAATGGATCGCGGATTCCCACGCCGGACCATCCACCCCTGCTCCCAGGCGGCAAAAGTCACCACGGCGTACTCGCCAGAATCGAGGTGACGCCGCAGGTAGGGGAGGTTTGATTCACCCGTTTTTCGATCGACCACATGCACACCGGCCACGTGGACTTCACCGCGCTTGAGCGCCTCCACCGCGGCGGCACTGCCGGCTGTCCAGCCCACCACCGTGGCTCCTCCCTGCCGCCGACGCACGTATTCACCGGCCAGAAACACAGCCGGATCGCACCCAGCCACGGCAATCTCGCCGCGGACGGATGTCCACTCCCGCAACAGCCGAACCCGCACCCGCAGGCGTCCGCTCTTCGCCCGTCCGCCAGCGACACCGGACACCAGGCCATCCGCCGGAACGGTGTACGTCAGCACCTCCCCCAACTGGGACACAGGCCGGACGATGGCATGACTCCCTACCTGCGCGACCTTGACTCGCTGCTTGAGCAGCCCGGCCATCCCCCCCCGCTCAACACCAACAAGTTCCCCGTCGATCTCCTCGCCGCTGGAGAGGAGATTGAACAGGTCTTCGATTCGGCACTGCAGCACCGCCGCAAGTCGCAGGGCCACGGCGGTCGTTGGAAGATAGCGATTGGCTTCGATGGCACACACCGCTTGACGGGTAATTCCCGCGCGGGCCGCCAGGTCGGTCTGGGACAGGCCCCGCCCCATCCGCACGTGGCGCAGGCGATTTTCGATATTGTCCGGGGATTCGGCGCGCTGCTGCTCACTCATGACGGAATGGCTTCTACTCTAATAGTTGACGCTCTGTCAAGTATACTTGACGCCAATGACTCCGCCCTCGCTTTCACTTCCCACCCAGCTGCGCATCCTGGCCTCGGTCCACCTCCTATGCTAGGCTACGCCATGCGCGTGCTCCCCCTGGGATCGCTGAGCCGCCTCACCATCGGCCAGAAACTCCTCACATCCTTCGGTCTGCTCCTGGTCGTGCTGGGCCTCAGCCTTGCCGGTTTGCTCCTCTATCTGTCGCGCGTCAACAGCTACGTCGATCGTCATCAACGGATCACGATTCCCGGCGTCGTCACGGCCGCCGAGATGCAACAGCAGGTTGCCCACATGTCGTTGTTGCACCATCACCTGATCGAACATCCGACCGACACAGCACGCGCCGATCGGCTGAATCAACTCCAGTCGTCGGCAATCTCCGTCCGAACATCCCTGGGTGTGTACCGGCGCCAGCATGCCGCCCGCACCCACCCCGTGCTCTTCTCCATGTTAGTCAGCCACGGTCGGCAGGAACTTGCCTCCCATGAAGAGCGGGCGCTCGACGCAATCGCCGCCGGACTCGACCGACTGGAGGCAGTGCGGGCCTTCCTGGCCGCACAGGACACCCCGTCAGACGGCCCTGAACAGCACATCGACCAAACGGTCACAGATATCGAGGCGGCCCTCTCGGGGTTGATCGATATGCACCGTAACATCGACATGGAGATGAAGCTCGAAGGCGACCGCCTGGTGCAGGAAGCCCAGATGACGGCTCTGAGCCTCGTCCTCATCCTGGGCGTGCTGATCGTGCTCACGTATATTGGGATGCGCACGCTGGTGGTCCATCCGTTACGGCAGCTGGCCGCCACCGCCGATCGCGTGGCTCACCACGATCTGACCGTCCACTTTGAACCCTGGCCCAGCGCCGACGAAGTCGGCCGATTGGCCTCCTCGCTCACCACGATGCTCACGAATCTCCGTGACCGCAGCACCGCCCTGATGCGGAAGACACGAGAGCTGGAAGCCTTCACCTATTCGGTGGCGCATGATCTCAAGGGCCCCCTCCGCGAAATCGAAGGATTTTCCTCCCTCCTGGAAAAGCGTTTCGCCGACAGCCAGGATACGGAGGTTCGACACCATCTGGAGATCATCCGCCGTTCGGCGCTTCGCCTCACGTCCATGATCGACGCGCTCCTGAAATATTCCCGTTTGGAACAACAGACCATGCCGATGTCCCGATTCAATGTGAAGGAAATGGTGGCCCACCTCGTGACGGAACGCCAGCCCGACGGGCCAGACCGGAAGCCCAAGGTGATGATCGAATTGCCGTTTGCCGATCTTTTTGGGGAACCGGTCAGCATCCGACAGGCGCTCCACAATGTGCTGGATAACGCCGTCAAGTTTTCCCGGCATGCCCATCAGCCCGAAGTCATCATCGGGGGCTCTCGATCTCCCCACGAAAGCATCGTGTGGGTCCGGGACAACGGCATCGGAATTGCCCCTGTAGATCACGAACGGATGTTCGGTCTCTTCGAGCGGGTCCATCCCTCCGCAGACTATGAAGGCACCGGCGTCGGTCTGGCGATTGTCAAACTCGTCATGGAGAAACACCAGGGGCGGGTCTGGGTCGAGTCGTCGCCGGGTCAGGGAGCCACCGTATTTCTGGCTTTTCCGGAGCGCCCGGCATGATGCACATCCTCATCGTCGACGACGAAGAATTCGTGCGCTTGGTCCTGGACCAAGCCCTGCGCGAAGAGGGCTGCCACGTCGCCGCGGTCAGCAGCGGCCAACTGGCCATTGAGCGCCTGACCGCGTCGCCGTTCGACGCCGTCATCACCGACTTGCGCATGCCGGGTCTCGATGGGCGCGGCGTCCTGCGCTGGATCAAGGACCATCAGCCGGAGGTGGACGTCATCGTCCTCACAGGGCACGGCGACGTCAAGGATGCCGTCGACGCCATGCGGGAGGGCGCCTGGGATTTCCTGGTGAAGGACACGCCGTTCGACGGGACGGCCGTCAAGTCGGCCCTTGCCAAATTGCGAACCGTGCGGGCGCTGCGGCGTGAAAATCTGGCCGCGCGGCATGGCGGCTATCACCAGGACGACATCGTGGAAGGCACCAGCTCGGCCTGGCAGGACCTGAAGGCGCACATTCTGCGGGCGGCCCCCGCCCAAGCCCCGGTGCTGGTGTCGGGCGAAACCGGATCGGGCAAAGAAGTCGTGGCCCGCCTGTTACACACGCAGAGTGCGCGCGCCACAGGCCCCTTCCTGGCGATCAACTGCGGCGCGGTGAGCCGCGACCTGCTTGAAAGCGAGCTCTTCGGACACGAGAAGGGAGCCTTTACCGGCGCGGCCGCCCATCGAGAGGGCCTGATCGCCGCGGCTGAAGGCGGCACGTTGTTTCTCGATGAGGTCGGAGAAATGCCCGGCCCCATGCAGGTGGGACTCCTCCGATTCTTGGATCGGGGCGAATATCGGCCGGTCGGGAGCACCAGGACCCGGCAGGCGGACGTGCGGATTGTCGGGGCGACCAACCGAGACCTACAGGAACTGGTCCTACAGGGACGATTCCGGGACGATCTGCTCTATCGAATCAATACCATCACGCTCCGCGTCCCCCCACTTCGGGAACGCACGGAGGACCTGCGCGCCCTGATCGCGTACATCCTGCGCACGTTGCGCGTCCCTGGGGCCTCGCGCCGGGTCGTGAGCGCCGATGCCCTCTCGGCCCTGGCCGCCTACCCATGGCCAGGCAACATACGGGAGCTCCGCAATGTCATTGAACGTATCGTGCTGATGAGTTCCGACACCGATCCCATTTCGACATCGGACGTCCGGCAGGTGCTCGCTCCGCTCCACGCATCCCGCCGCGACGACGACCTGCCCCACCTCACGCTGGAGGAGGTCGACCGCCGCCACATTCTTCGGGTCTTGGAGGCCAACCAGGGAAATAAGACCCACACCGCCAAGACCCTTCAGATCGACTACAAGACGCTGCTGAGCCGTCTGAAGAAATATGGCATCGGTGAAGGGACGGATGATTGACGGGACACGATCGAATGAGGACCGGAACCGCGTGATGCGCGCCGTGGCCGACCAGTCCTAGGGGCAGGGATTCACACCCGCGAGTTCGAGCAGACTGGCCTGCATATCGGTCAGGATGTCGTTTCGGCTGGGATCGTATTTCAAATAGCCGATGAAACTATGCCCGCCCGAGAGGGCCGGATCCAGTAGTGTCAACAGGCTGGACCCCCAATTGGTATTGGCCACGAGCGTCGGCGGCAACCCGGGCAGGATGGTCGCGCGGATCGCGTTGATCAGCAGATCCGTGTCGGAAGACCGGTAGCGCCCATTGCCTTTCACCACGGCATCCGGCGTGGCCACCCCGACGATTTTCATCGCATTCGCGGCAGGAATCGGCGCGGGACCGGCAAAGGTCAGGTCGTAGGCGGCATTCGTGTACAGGTTACCTTGCGAGTGCGGCACCACCAAGACTCGCCGACATGACGGCGGAAGGATTTCCTGTCGATACTTCGCCGCATGGCGCTGAATCGTCGCCTGATCAATCTGGTTGGCGCCGCCCATGGGCCCCTGCAGCTGGGCCACCAGCGGCGATAGGACTGTGACGCTGTCCAACCCTTGCCAAAAGGCCGTCGGATTCAGTCCCAGGCGCTGCTGGCTCGCCTCAGCAAAATCCTTCACCGTGCCGTTCGTCGGATTGTAGTTGAGCTGGAAGACATAGCAGAAGGTCTGCAACGCCCCGGGCAAGCTGGCCAACCGAGCCACAAACTCACGCTCCAACTTCCCGATGTTGATCCGGGCTTCATCGAGCGTCGTGGTAACGCCGTTCACATAGAACACCGCGATGCGCGGAGCCGACGGATTCTGGCATGGGAGCTGGGTGACTTGGGCAATGGCCGCCTCCGGCCACAACCCACTTAGTGCAGCCAAAACCAGGATTATGATCAGTCGGAGCATCGTCATCATCCTGTCCTTACGGTGCGGTACAAGCCGTCAACCACTGGTCGGCCGGTAGCAGCGACGGCGTGGCCGCGGCCACATGCCCATCCGCCTGCAGAGAGGCGTTGGTACGCAAGGTGGTGTTGAGAATTCTGGCGCGCAACTCGGCAAACAGGGCAGGAAAATCGTCGGGTCGCCGGGCCATCAGGCATTCGAGGGCGCGGAAACGCTCGACCGCGTGCGTCGCAGACAGGCCGGCATCGGCCGCATCGAGCATCGTGCGCTGGGCCGCCTTGGCGAATTGGCGCAAGGCATCGCGCGTCGGCGCATCGCCGTAGGTCTGGTCGATGTATGTCTCCACATCATCGCGCACGTCATCCGCATCCGCGTCGGCACCCGCAACCGTGGCGACGCTCGGGTCGAGCGTTTCCGACCCGCCGCTCCCGCAACCCACCAGCATCAGGCACAGCACGAGGCACAGGGCCTCCGCAACGCCCACACACTTCCGGCCGATCTCACCCACGTCATACTCCATCGCGCATTCCGAACCTGCTAAAGAACCGCGACGCCACTCTACCTCGCCATTTTCCAGAAATGCAATCCTCGAAAGTGAGGCTCGGAAAGCCCTGGCGGGTGCCGATGCCTCGGAATCCGAGCCCAGCACCGGTCACCAGTCAGTGGGCGACCACGCCGGGTCCGCTGGAAACCCCCAGAATCTTGACCTCGAAATGGAGGGTTTTTCCGGCCAAGGGATGGTTGAAGTCGAGCACAATCGTGTCAGCCTTGATTTCAGACACACGGGGAAAGACCTGCTGCCCATCCGGCGTCGTCCCCTGCAACTGGGTGCCGACGACCTGCGAATCTGCGGGAATCATCCCTTTCTCGACTTCCTGAAAGGCCTCCTGATCAATCACCCCGTAGCCGTCAATGGGAGCCACGGTCACGTGCTTGGTTTCTCCACTCGCCATCCCTTCCAACGCCCGTTCCAAGCCCGGAATCAGCTCGCGGTTGCCTTGGGTATAGGTGAGCGGCTCCTGCCCCACATTGGAATCCACCACGGAACGATCGTCCAAGCGGAGGGTATACTCCAAGGACACCTGCGCACCGGTTACAACAGTCATATGGGCTCCTCCTTCGTCGCGACACAGGTGAAGGCCCGGCCGCGGCCAGTACATGCCGGACCCGAGAACGCGACTACCCTCCCCACGCCAAGGGCGATGCCGGAAGGTGGCGACGGACCGCATCGTGAATGGTTCGAGCCCGCCGCTCATTGCCGGTGAGCCCGACACGAATGGTCAGTGCCGTCTTCGCGTCTGACACGGAATCGAGCTCGATCCAGACGTGCTCGCCGTCGGCGAACGCCGATTCCACGTGCGCAGACAATTGATCGTGCTTGTCCTCGGACGGGGTGAGAGACAGGTCCTTGAGTCCGGCGAGAACCGCAGCGTGCAGGGTCGCCACGTCATAGGGTTGCTCATCTTTCAACTTCCCCATGACATAGACGACGCCGGCCGCGCCGCCGGCCGCACCGACCATCAAGGCCACGCATCCGGAACCGAACGTTGCCAGCGCCACGGCGCAGCTCATGCCTGCGGCCAGCATTCGGTGAGCCACCCTCCGATCGTCGTTTCGTGATCGCCTGTGCATCATGACCGCGTCACCGTGTTACCCCATGTCCTTGAGCACATGGGCGGGATTGACCTTGCGAGCGATGTTCTTCATCACGTGGTCCGCGAACAACACCACCAGGCGGTCGCGCTGGTCCTTCACAATCATCGAGGTCGTGGGTGGCTTGAAGCTGTTCGGATCGCCCTCCAACCAGGCACTGCAGGTATAGGACAGCGGCTCCAAGATTGTCTCGACCCGATACTCGTCGCGCAAGCGATACTGCAGCACATCGAATTGGAGCCGGCCGACGGCCGCCACGAATGACTCCTGTTCATTGAGACTGCGCATGATTTGCACGGTGCCTTCCTGCGCCATCTGGGTCATCCCCTTGTCGAACGCCTTTCGCTTGCCCACATCGCTGGGGCGAATCCGCGCGAAGACCTCCGGCTGAAACTGCGGCAACGGCTTGAAGTTGAACCCCCCTACGACCGAAACCGTATCGCCGATGGCAAACAACCCGGGATTGATGATGCCGATAATATCCCCCGGATAGGCCTCCTCCACCGTCAGGCGGTCTTGGGCCACCAGACTGTGAGGCCGCGACAGGCGCACCTCCCGCCCAAGGCGGTGATGCAGGACCACCATGTCGCGCTCGAACCGACCGGAACAAATGCGAAGGAACGCCGTGCTGTCGCGGTGCTTCGGATTCATGTTCGCCTGGAGTTTGAATACATAGGCGCTGAAGGGAGTCGTGATCGGATCGATCGTCCTCTCCCTGCCGTCGAACGTGTCGGCAAGCCTCCCGCCAGGGCTCGGCGCCAGATCCACAAACGCGTCCAGGAAACTCTCGATGCCAAAGTTGGTAAGCGCGGACGCAAAGAACACCGGCGTGACATCTCCCGACAGAAATGCTTCTCGGGTGAACGGGTTCCCCGCCACATCCAGCAATTCCAGATCGTGGTGCACCTGGGCCAGAACCTCCTCCGATACACGGCCGCACGAACCGAGGCCCTCCAGGGGCATCACCTCTGTCTCCACCCTCGTCGCCCCGCCGTGCGCCGTCCGGCTGTAAAGCTGCACCTGTCGATCGGATCGAGTCACGATCCCGACAAAGTCACTCCCCGAACCGATCGGCCAATTCACCGCACTGGCATGGATGTTCAACGCCTCCTCCACCTCCGTCATGAGGTCGAGCGGCGGGCGTCCCGGCAAGTCCATCTTGTTGATGAGCGTGAGGACCGGAATGCGGCGCATTCGGCAGACCGCGAATAATTTTCGCGTTTGGGTCTCCACACCCTTGGCCGCGTCGATCACCATGATCGCGCTGTCAGCCGCCGTCAGCGTGCGGTAGGTGTCTTCCGAGAAATCCTGGTGTCCCGGGGTATCGAGAAGATTGATGATCGCCTGCTTGTAGGGGAACTGCATGGCCGAGGCCGTAATAGAAATCCCCCGCTCCTGTTCCATGCCCATCCAATCGGATGAGGTCGCTTTCGAGCCCTTTCGGCCCCGCACCATCCCGGCCGTGCGGATCAAGCCGGAGTAGAGCAAGAGTTTTTCGGTGAGTGTCGTTTTTCCGGCGTCCGGGTGGCTGATGATGGCGAAGGTTCGCCGCTTGGCCGTGGCGGCCGCCAGTTCGCCCTGTTCGGTCAGATTGATCGTCATGGGAGCTGGGCAGCTTACCATAGGCCGGCGAGCAGGTCCTAGCCTCGTTTCGTCTAGGGCCACGTCCTGCGCTCTACGAGAGGGTGGTCGCCATGCGCCGGATCGCCAGTCATCGCCGCGCCTGCTTCTTGCCCGTGCCGCAAGGGCTCAGCTACACTCTGACCGTGACCGTAGCGCCCTGAGCCGACATGGGATCGAACACAACGACCAATTTCTATCACGTCCTGGAGATCAGCCAGACGTCCTCCGAGGAGGACATCCGGCGTGCCTGGCACGAACAGCTCCAAGTGTGGCACCCAGATCGGTTCACCCACGCCCCAGCCCTACACCGAAAGGCCGAAGGGCGGACCCAACTGATCAACCAGGCCTATCAGACCCTCAGCAACCCGTCGGCACGGGCTCGCTACGATGCCGCACTCTCACCCTCCCCCCGCCCCGCGGCACCCCCCGCGCCCACGGCGCCGCGCCCAGCGCCGCCGGCCCGTCCCCAGGCTCCACCGCGGCC
>FKKE01005429.1_pt2 | contig 18012 bp, 16 predicted proteins | sample 1106331 | NCBI WGS metagenome assembly FKKE01 (sample SAMEA3931202, study PRJEB13176) | freshwater metagenome | biome: Drinking water system; feature: drinking water; material: freshwater | place: China | collected 2013-02-06 | reverse complement strand
AATGCGCTTCTCAATCTCTTTGACTGTGCGATCTCTTGAGCCATGCTCCTGCTTCATCGGTTCAAGGGCTTCAATCATTTCAGCGATGATGTCACTATAGAACTTTGACTGGAACTGCTCAGACATCGGAATGAACCCGAACGCCGAGTGCGTTATAATGATCGCGTCCCAATTCCCCGTAGCGATGCGCGCCAAAAACTTCTGCCGTTCGGCCTTCGTAAAGTTCACGTCATCGGCGACAAGAATTTTTGCCGACGGGTAGAGATTGAGAAAGTCGCTTCGAAACTGAAGCAGCGTGTTCTTCTTCACGACGAGAATGGGCTTTTTGGCGATGCCTATTCTCTTGGCCTCCATCGCCGTCCCGATCAAAATGTTTGTTTTGCCGCCGCCGACCACAACGTTGAAAAGCGTGTTGCCGAAAAGAGCGCGGTAAATTCCGTCTTTTTGATGCTGATGAAGCTTGTCTCTCCACGCCGGAGTCATGCCATCAAACGTAAGGATGTTGCCGGAGCGGTGATAATCTCTCGGAACAAGTCGGTTGAAACGATCATTAAAGATCGCCGTCACACGCTCCCGACGAGTCGTTTCGTTCATAATCCATTCGCTAAATTCTTGGATCATCTGGCGTGCGCGGACGCGGACTTCAGCGGTTTTGGCTTCGTCTAAAACAGTGCCGCCTCCAACTGCCTTTACGTTTACGGTCGGCTGCTTCGAATTTAAGATGTTCTCAAAAATCTCTTCAGCGGGAATGTCGTATGTGCCCCACTGCGACCTGCGCAGTGTGTCGTCAAATCCGTATTGATAGAACGCCTCGCGGTCTATGGAGACCTTGTACCCGTTATCGAACGCATCGCGAGAAACACGAACATACGGCGACATATTGAAGTTCATCAGATGACTAAAGAAGTCAGTGTAAACGTCAAGCGGAATCCATGCTGCTCCTGGCGATACGTAGATGCGTTCTGCTGGGATTGTTTTGGGCTGAACGGACTCCAACGCCTTGACGTTGCGAGAAAACGATTCGTCGGTTTTCACTGCGTTGCGTGCGACTTCAAGCTTCGTCACAACGTCGCCGCTCAGGTACTCTTCTACTGACTCATACCCAGAGCCTGGATTTCTAAAGATTAAATTTTCGGACTCAAGTTTCTGCGCCGCTTCATCCGACGACACATTGAGAAGTTGCGCAATCCGGTCAATGTCTACCTTGCCTTTTTCGTTCATCGAAATGGCAAGCGCGTCAACAGGAGATTTCGCGCTGGTGAAAACCTTGCGCTTCTCGATAACGCGACGGCTGAAGATGTCGGCTTTCGTCGCCTTCTTTGTCTCTGGATCGTAGCTCTCCAGTGCGTAGAGATGCGGAGCGTCCGGGTCAAGCGAAAAGACAGATGAATTGGCTCGTTCGTGCAAAAATCCATGCTTCGAAACGAATGAATCATAGCTCGCGTTTAGATGCTTGATTGTCTTTGCCACGTCTTCATCTGTTGCGTCAAGGCCTTGCTGCGTGTCGTAAACGTCAAAGATCGCTCGCTTGATCGCCACAACTCCGCGCGCGATCTTCGCGTCTTTTGCAGTTCCAGCGAACGGTTCTACCTTCGACTTTCCGCTCTCCACGTCGAAGCCGGTCACGACCAACAATTCGTCATCGGCTTCGACAATACTGCCGTTGCGCGCCCGCGTCCGGTCATTCAGTGAAAGATCGACAAGGCGTTGCTCTTTCTCTTTAACCGGAGCAACTTCTTTTGGAGTAAAAATATCTACCGGCAAGGTTGTGACAAGGTTGCCAAGATCAGATTCTACCTTGCTGTCTTTGAAGTCAAGCTTTTCAACGTTGTACACGTTCCCAAACTGCATCTTGCCGGAGTCATTTTGACTCCCATAGATCATTTCACGGTGACTAACGAAATATTCATTGATCTCAAACTCAAGATACTTCTTGCTCTTTGTTCCATAGAAATTAGTCTTGCCGGTCTTTTCGAACTCTGCTTTCAGAGACTTCTCGATCTTCGAGTTGTCGCGCTTTCTGAAAAACAGAATGTCCGTAACTACTTCGGTAGCCGCATTCGATTGAAAGGCTTGCGCCGGCAAGCGAATTGCGCCGACAAGATTCGCGATCTCGCCAAGCGACTTTCTGAAATCCGCGTTCGTCTTCGCGTCCATCGTATAACGCGAGGTGATCACGGCGGCAATCCCGCCTGGCTTTAAAAGCGTGATTGATTTATAGATGAAGTAGTTGTGGATGGACAAAGACTTGCCGACGCGCTTTTCAAGCGTGGGGTCATAGATGGGGACGTTGCCAAACGGGACGTTGCCGATCACGGCATCAAATATGTTTTCTTGAAATCCAACGTCCTGAAATGGCGAGAGCAAGAAAGTGTTGTTTGGGTAAAGATGGCGAGAAATCTCCACGGAGATATTATCCATCTCAACGCCGGTCAGCTTGGTCTTTTCTAACAGCGCGTCCGGCACAAGGCCCGCGAAGTTTCCAATGCCACTCCCAGGCTCAAGCACTTTCCCGCCGCTGAACCCGAAGTGTTGCAGCGCGTTCCACATTGAACGCACGATGGGATAGGACGTGTAGTGCGCGTTGATGGTAGATGCGCGGGCCGACTTCAGTTCATCCGGCGTTAAAAGTCTTTTGAGTTGCTCGCGCTCTGTGGCGTACTTGGCGATGTTAGATTGGTTGCTCTCGTCAAATGCGGCCTGAGCGAGGCCTCCCCAACCAACGTACTTCGAAAGAATGGATTGCTGCTGCTCGGTCGGCGGCATGCGTGACGCGCGAAGCTCATGTAGCACCTTCAGCGCGGCAAGGTTATCTCTGAAGCGCGACAGAGCATTCTTATAATCAAGAACCAAGTCATTGATTCGAAACACTGGAAGCACGGTTGCCGGCGCAGTTGTAGATTCTACAACTCCAGTTGCGCTCTCAACTCGCTCAGGAGTTGCCCCTTCTCCAACTCCAACGCCAGCCGCTTCTGATAGTCCTTCCCTGCCAGCATCAGTTCCGGTTCGTACACCTCCTCGATCTGCTTTATTAGCGCGTCGAGACTTTGCGGGCTGCTTTCGAGAACCTGACTTTTTCTCTTCTCCACGTGTGGCCTCCACATCTTTTTGTTCGTCTTCAAATAAAGCTAATTGCACTTTCATCTCCTGCGTGGCTGATTCAAGAAGCTCTTTCACTGGTGAGCCAACAGCGAGACCCGCGACTTCGTTTACCCCAAGCTCTTTGACCAGCGTGCCGTCAGATGTCCTGCTGATCTCAAGCTTTTTCCCCGCGTCGGTATCCCCGATCTGAACATCTTTAATCGCGTAAGTCAAGCTGCCGCCGTCCCTTCCGATGACTTCGACCTGTTTTTGCTTCCTGAGAGTTTTAGTCAAGTCATCGACGGATGGCGCGGATTCAGGCACAATATCGCTCTTTCCTGAATCGTAGTCAAGAGAAGAAAAAAGTTTGTCAATATCTTCACCGATTGTTTCGGTGGAAACGTCAAATTCTCCTTTCGGTTCTTTTTTCCCAAACAGCTTTCGTCGTGCGCGCTCATTCTCCGCGTAGGCTTCGCGGCTCTCTTCATCAAGAGATTTTAGAACCGCGTCACTGCGCATCTCTTCTACGCTCGCGCCGGATTGTTCCAGTTCCAGCGTGCGCTCAAGTATGGCCGCGTCGATCTCTTGCGGAGTGCGCGGCTTCTTTGTTTCTCCTTCAAGCGCGCGCAACGCCGCTTTGGCCTCTGAAGAAGACAACTGCTTAACTCGATCAACGCCTACCGCGCTGATGAACGCTCCACGAACGCGCGCTGCGTGGAAATGATTTTTTCTTTCTTCTGCATAAGACCTTTGTTTTTGTTCTGCCAGCCGCTTCAATTCCGCGTCATTTAAAATTTCATCTTTACTCGCCCCTGAATTTTCAAGCTCTATCATTCTATTCCAAAAAGCATTGTCTACAGTTCGACCTAATTCTTTCGCGCTATCCTTCATTCTTGTTTTAATAACGTCATCTTTTCGCTCGGCCTTCGGCGTATTCTCCATCGACTCCGCCGCAGCGACCGCCATCGCTTCCTGCTCCGTCCCTTCAAATATCCTCGCCGGAATCAGTTTCTCTCCGCGCCGCTTCATGCCTTCAAGCCTTGAATGGCCGGACAAAACAAATGGCTTCGCGTCGCCTTCTTCTTGCCAGACAACAATCGGCTCGAATTTTTCTGGGTCGTAGTCTTCGGCGATCTTCTGCGCAGTTTCTTCACTGTATGGAGCTTTGCGAAGTTGAAAGCGATCTTCGTCGGTTTGGATTGACTTGACCGGAATCAGATACGACCGCTCTCGTTTCGCCACGGCGCGCACGCCGCTTTGCAAACGCTTCGGCTCTCGCTTTCTGAGCGCGGGCCTCGTCATCATCTCGTCAATGACTTTCTTGGAGAACTTCCCGCGACCTCGACTGCCTTTGAGAAGCTTGCGCAGATTCATCGCGTTTTCGATGTCCGCGTCCGCGATGTCCATTCCACGCGCATCGAATACTTCTTTGACTGCGGCTCGGTCAGTGTCGGCAAGATCGTCTTTGCCTGGAATCGCCATCTCCACCGCCATCGAGCGGTACAGGCTTTTAACTTCGTCGTCATCCAAAATCGACAAGTCCAGATCGTCGGCGTTAAATCCGCTCTCGCCTTCTTCTTGCGCTTCGGCCTTCTTTTGCTCAATAGCGAGGCGCAGACCTTCGTATTCGTCAACTATCGGCTCTGCATCGACGACTTCAACCTCTGGTTCTGTTTCTTTCGGCTGCGGCACCGCGCCTTCCGACTCAATGGCCTGTGAAGGCGGGGGCGCAACCGTTGGCTGTGATGGTGGAGCAGCAACTTCTATTTGCGGAGAAGACTCGACCTGGGCGGCAGACACTGGCTGCGCAGGCTCAACTTCAGCGGCAACCTTAGACTCCGGCTGCGCAGACTCATTTGTCTTTGGAATATTCAGCGATTCTTTGAGTCGCTCTTCTTCGTTGATGATCGACTCAATGTCGCGCTTCAGTTCCTGTGGATTAGTTTTCGCCTTGCGCTCAAGCTTCTTTCTGCGCCCCATGTATTCGTCGAACGAACCGCCGGCCTGAAACAACAAGCCCATGCCGAGACCAACAAGTATTTCGGCTTGCGTGTCCGGCTTCATCTCTTCGATCTTGGTAAGCAGGTCTTTGATCTCAAGTCCAGCGTCTGGCCTTCTGTCTTCGACGTAATCCTGAGCCGTCTGCTGAATCCACCCCTGAATGACTTCCTCGGCGCTCTCGGTTGCCGCCGCCGCGCCCTTGCCGCCGATATTTAGTGCGCCAAACAGCGCACGCCGCCCGCCACGCGCAAGTCCGGTGTTTTTGGCCTTACTCACCACATATCGTGTGAACTTGCTGCGTAGGCCGCGTGGGAGCTTGCCAAGTGCCGTGTAATACTCAAAAGCGTTTGTTCCGGCGAGAAAGGCAAGGTTGCTCGTGAACGTCGAAGCCGCCGCTTCAGACGCTTTCTCCTGAGCTTCTTTCTCGCTCTTGCCGGATTGCAGCATGGACTCCAACGCTTGATTGTACGTGCCGGAAGCCTCCATGAAAGCTTCCGCGCCGGTCATTGGAATTGTGCCGCCGAATATCTGTCCGATGAACTTTGCCACCTGCGCTGTCTTTCCTGTCGCTCCGAGACGCGCCGCCGCCGCTCCAAACGCGCTGCCGCCAAGCGCGCCGCCTGTACGTGCTGCGAGAAACAGCGCGAGCGTTGCTGGGGCTTGCTCCGCCCAAAAGTCCGGCTTCGTTAAATCAGAAAGCTCAAACTCTTTTTTAGAAGACGGGAGTTCGAGTAGCGGCAAATTGCGCTTGCGGAAGTCGGCCATGTTTTTGGCGATGTCCTCTCGACCAGCAAGTGCAGAGGCGTAGGAAATTCCGTCGAGCAAAAGCTCATACGACCCACGCGCGAACTTCGCGCTGGACTTCTGTAAGACGTTCAGCTTCTCTTCCGTGTCTGGCTGAATAGCTCCGAAGTTGGCAAGGTCACTGAACACCATCTCAGCGGTGTCAGTCCCCATGATGGTTTTAGCGTAGCGCGTGGCCGGATTGCTGAAGTGCTCACGCACGATCTCGGTTGGATCGTTTTTGCGTTGCTCAAGCTTTATTTTTTTCGGAGGAAGCGGAACGGCGGAGAAATCTTCTTGTGCGGATTCTTGCGGTTTTGGCGTTGGGATAAAAGAATAGTCCGGCTCTGGAACGCGGTCTAACCCTTCGTTGACGTAGCTAATGCCCAGGCGATGAAGTTTGTCAACTCCATTCGTCTTTTTAGTGCGGGGTTGCAGTCCAAGTTCTTCAAGGGTCGCCATGTCACTGTGAGTATTTACGTGAGAGAAATTCCATAACAACTTTCTTGTGCTCGGCCTCGCTGCGGTGCGCCGGACGGTTTTGCATCAACGAATCAAACTCTTTTTGGATCGCCGCCTTTTGCTCTGGCGTGGCGACGACTTCTTGTTCGCGGCGCGCGGGGAGTTGTGGGCCGAACGCCGGTTGCTGCTGACCTGGCGGTGGAGGCTGCGGCCCGATCTCTTGTTGCTGCGGGACTTCCTTGAGATAATCGGGGTACTTCTTTAAAAGAAAATTTCGAATCGTTGCAGGGTCTGCATCGCCGAGCAACTCCAAGTCCTCGTCAATCTGCGCTTGAAGATCGTCTTCTTCTTCGCCTGGAAGTTCAATCTTTTCTCCCGTGATGCCAGATAGTTCGCTTAACCGCCGGCGCAAACGTTCTTCGTTTTTGATTAAATCGTCTTGCGCTTTTATATAGGTCGGGTTGACCGCCGCAAGTTCCGGCCTTGTCGTCGGCTTGCCGTCTCGGTCAATAAAGTTTCCGTCTTCGTCACGCTGGAGATAGTCTGATTGCTCTTGTAGGGCTTCGAGTTGTTTTGTGACGGCTTCAAGTTCATTTCTAAAAATATCAGATGCGCTTTTCAACTGCGAAATGCTCGTTGCGCCGGAGAGTCCTTTGTCGATCTTCTCGATTTTTTTTTGTGTCTCACGTGCTCGCTGCCCATAAAGAAACGTCAACGCCTGCGATTGCCGCGCTTGGTTTTTGGTTTGCTCTTTACGCTGAAGTTCAAGCGCGCGGGCTGCGCCGGTATCGGCCTCTTCTTTGGCACTCGGAGAAAATCCACGAATGCCGAGCGGCGCGGCTATCTCACTCGCCTGCCCGTATTGACCGTGCGAAAGCAAGTCTTCAATGTAAGTGCGCCCAACGTCTTCACGCCGAAGCCTTTCTCGGTCAACGCCAGGAACAAGGCGGGCCTGGGCCTCCACGCCTGCGCTTCCTGGAAGACGAGCAACGGTACTAAGGCGCTCGCGCTCTTCCTGCGTTGCAAGCTTCTCGCGCTCAAAGGCTGACTTCTCGGCAAGCTTCTCGCGTTCGAAGTCGGTATCTTCACCTCGCTTGCGCAATGCCGCGCCCTCAGTGCGCATTGTACGCAACGCTTTCGCAAGGCCAAGCTGAAGGTTCTGGAATCTTTCATCGTCCAGAATTGAAGGCATTAGTACCCGCCTCCTTTTGGCTTCAAATATTCCAACGTAGTCGGCAGACTACGCGGTGCGCCACCACGACGCGGGACATTCGAAAAATCCGTTCGCGCGGCAGGCGCAGCGGGAATGTCGGTAGATGTTTTTCCAAGCCTTCCCAAGTCATCCGCAAGGCTTGGCAACAACTCACCGATCAAGTCGCCCGTGGAGCGGTCTGGAGCTTGTCCTGCGAGCGTTCCGATTGCGCCGAGAGCTTGCTCGCGCATAGCCGCTGTCTGCTGACCGACCAGCCCGCCCTCGGAGCGGCGTAAAGCCGCCATGTGCTCTTCGAAAATCGGAGAGCCTGCACGCACGCCAGAGCGACGCAGGCGAGACGCAGTTTCGCCCTGAAGCCCGCGAATGCGGTTTTGCTCGACACCTGCAATTCTGTCGAGAACGCCAGGGGGAAGCTTGCCGCTGGCAATGTCTTCAAGGCGTTCAAGGTTCTTTTGACGACGAGACTTTCCAGCGAGCAAAGAACGCCCGACCGAGTAAAGCGCGGGGCCATACTTCAGCGCCATCGAAGCAATTGCGGAGATAGCCATAATCACTCCAAGCCGATATTTTCAACGTTCACAGAAAACCTGTTTATCACCGCGCCGGACGGGAACGTGAGTTCGAACATCATGCGCTCGATCTGCGCGTCGCGGAACGAGATGCGGTTGCCCTGAAATTTCGTGGACTTCGGGAAGACGTACTTTCGGCGCGGGTACAGCGTTGACTTTGCCAGATCGAAAACCTTCAGCGTCACAGACGATGGAGCCGTGTATTCGATCACTGCACTTTCGAGCAGGAACGAACCCTCGAAAACTTTTGACCTGAACACCGCGTTGACGGATTCGGTTTCAAACAGTCGCTTCACAAGGCTGTCTTCCGTCACGCCCACGGCCTTTCCTGAGATGTCCGTGAAGAGATTCAAAAATTCTTTCGACACCAAGTATCTGCCCCACGTTCCATATGCCTGAAGATCGCCGACCTCCGCGCTCGCATAAACCCGAGGCAGCGAGTAAAGCAAGATCGTGCTTCCCGCCGAAATAATCAACATTTCGTTGAAGCGATCGTAACTGATCGACGCTCCAGCCTTGTCCACCGCAGCAACTGAGTTGCGCCAGTAGTCCCTGATCTGCGCCATCGCGATGGAGCGGATAATGAGTTGCGTTGGATGCAACAAGTAGATGTCTTCTGCGCCGGCGAAATAAACCAGTCCGTTCTTTTCGAGCACGGCGTTGCGGCTTGCCGGCCCGCGCTCGTGAAAGACCTTTTCGACCCCCTGCGTCTCAGGATTAACAACGACGATCTTGTCGCTTCCAAATGCGATCACGCGCGACTCAGTGAAAACGCAAGCAATGATCTCTGAAATGCCGTAGCCGTCGAGAAACAAACTCGAAAACGCGCTCGGCAAAAGATCGCTCTGATTGACCGCCGAACTCTGCGTTGGCGTTGGTGTGAATATCAGCGCGTCTGCGCGTAATGACTCTTGCCGAACACCGGCATAAACAAAAACGTCTGCGGATGAACCGCCGAAACGCGCATTGCCGAACACATTTGATGAGACGTGACCCTGCACAATTAGGTTAGTTTTTCCTTGCGCCGCAGTCCAATCCGACCCGTTTAGATCGCGCACTATCGTGTACCAACCATTGGCGGACGAACCCGAAGCTGTCCAGGATGCGTCGTTTATGCTAATTTCGGCCCACTTTAAAAAGCTTGAAGTTGGAGTGACAACTCCAACTTCTACCAGTCTCGCCTGCGCCACATAAAGAACAAGGTGCGTTATCCTTCGTGAAAAAAGAGGTTCGTCATGGTAGAAGGTTGATTTGTTTCCGTTTTTATAAGTTAAGCCGGATAGATCATGAAAATTCGGGCTGTCCGTGTATTTCCTCGTAAAGAGCTTGATCGTTAGTCGAATTGAATCCGCCCCCCCTACTCCGTACTCGTAGGCACTGCCAAAACGAGTTCCATCATACGGTGACTTGTCCCCGACAAACAGAGGCGACTCAATCTCTCCGTCATATTTTAGTGTCGCCAGAAATATGTAAGACCCAGATGCCAGAGGGTCTGAACTTCCAGCGACCGTGCTGAAGGCAATAACGGTGTCCGCCGTGTTCGTTTTGTTGACGACTGGTGAAATCTGTTTTCGCGTGAGATAAAATCCGGTGAAGCTAAACTCCGCAGCCGAGTTAAACTTCTTGTCTCCATCCAAANNAAAACGTTCAGGATAAAATCAGACTGCACCAAGTTGTCGTTGTTGCTCGGCCCGCGATCATACGTATTCTCATGCCCGCACAGAATCTTGACGGAGTTCTCGTGGAAAACAAACTCAATCTCTGACGGCACCGTGAACATTCGCACTTTCGAGAGCGGCGCGCCAGTCCCCTTGACCGCATAGATCGGATTACGCCAGACAGAGAAAGTGTACAACGCACCGTTATTGGAGTCGTTGTAAATCTCCAACGTCTTCGTCGCGCCGACATAATCTTTAACGTAGGAGGTGTAGCCGGTGAACTCATTGAGATAGACCCACCCGTTGTAATAATCATCAACCGCACTCGCCAGTCCTGCGCACTTGACAAAACGATTCATTCCCGCCGTCTGATCTGCGTCCATCGTCAACGTCGGCTCGGCTTCAGTCAATTCTTGCCACGCATCAACCCACGTCCCCGCGCTATTCAGGTAGGGATAAACGTAGAGCCGGTCGAGCGCGCCCAATAAGCCGTGGACAATGTAGACCTTCTTCGTGGATGGGAGCGTGAACTGAAATTGTCGAACTTTTTTTATTGTCAAGCCCACGGGAAGGCCTGCGGGCAAATAATCCGCCAAGCCATAAAGCGCGGTCATTGAGAGATTTCGCGTGTAGGCGTTTTCAAGCCTGTTCGCGGCGTTCAGCGCGATCTCGCTCTCGGCAATATCGGGAGCCCAGCCCGCGCTGAAGTCTGTGAAGTCAACGTTCGGCATCACGCCTCTTTGTATTTTTCGCGAAAGGTAGCGCGTGCCCGCGCCGGAATGCGACGGCGACTTGACTTGTCGCGAGGAACAAAATCGCGCGGCGCGACGGGCGGCAACCCTTCAAATGTTCCAACCGCGCCTTCGTGCTCCACTTTGTGTTTTGGGCGCGGAGGCGCATACGGCTGTCTGTCTCTCCGCTCCTTTTCTTCGATCTCGTCGTATTCTTTGAGTTTTTCTTTCAGCTTTTCCATTCCGCGCAACGGAGGTCTTTTCTTGTCCTGTGGCATCTCAAACTCCAAGCGTTCTATAGATCGGTGCAATCGGCGTGTACTGATCGCCGAGAAGTCTCGTGTACTCGGCAAGCGCGTTCACGTAGTCCAGCTTGAACTCTTTCTTGCGCTTTTGATCGCCGAGACGAAGCGCGACCAGCTCACAGAGCTTCAAAAATAAAAGCTCTTGGTACTGCATGGCCATGTACGGCGTTTGCGATGTCGTCGTGAGCGTTGGCGTGGTCGGGAAGTAATAGACATCAAAAAAATATTTCTGATCCGGCTTTACGTCAAACACAATGAAGCGCGCGCCGAGCGGAGAGTTTGTGCCGCGCGCCTCGTAAAAGCTGAAACGCTGCGGGAAGCCAGAGAGAGAGCCAACGGGCCGAAGCTCAACAAGCTTTTCGTCGGATGCCGCGTACTCCACGGTGAGAGCTTCGGTCACTTGCTTCGAAGTCGAGGCCAGATGATTGTAGACGGCGTAGCTGTCACCAGATGCAAACGTGTTGTCACTGCCCGCCGACAAGCCCGCGCTGCACACCAACTGCGTGGCCGATGGAACTGAAGTCACAACTCCACTCGATCCGTCCGTTTCATTATCAACCCGCATCCCGACCATGCTCGCGGTGAAAGCGGCAGTCGAATCGTTCAACGTCGTGTTGCTTCCCGCTGAGGTCGCAGTCCCCTCCTCTGCGTTCACGATGTAGTCTTCGTAAACGCGAATCTCTTGTAAGAACATTAGATCATCCGGCAGCGCAATCGCGTCGCGATACGTCAACAGGTGATTATGTGCGATCTGGCGATCTTCTTTGAGCGCGACCTGAACGATCACGCCGGCCTGATTGATAAGGAAAATCAGACGGTCATTCGGGAACTTCTTCAGCCCAAACATCGGATCGTTCAGAAAAACGATCTGATCGCCCAAATGAAAGGCCGTGCCGCGCAGATCGTAAATCAGCTTATTGACATCGTACATTAGAATCTCCTCCGATGCCCGAATGCGGTTTGCCCGAAGCTCCGGCCTCTTCCAGTCGCCGATGCTCCACCAGTCCCTTGAATTGAAAAATTGTACGGGTTCTCATTTGCGTCGTCATTTGCGATGGAAAGCGCCGCCGAACGCACGCCGGTCGCCGATGGAGTAAATTTCACCACAAACGTTGTCGTTCCGCTCGCTGCTACCGGACTCGTGGGTTGAGTAGTGACGGTGAAGTCCGCCGCGTGAACTCCACTAACCGCGACTTTCGGCGCGCCGGAGAGCGTGAGATTTCCAACACCACTATTGGCAATCGTGTAAGTTACGCTGCGATTTTGTCCAATGCTCACCGTACTAAAGTCGGTTGAATCTGAAGAAGATGGAGTTGCATCTCCATTCGCGATGGAAACTCCGTTACCCTTAGTATCGACCTCGCGTTGCGCCAATAGCGGAACATAAGGCAGGTCGTAATAATCGTCTAAAAAGCTGGTGAGTGTGTCACGTTGCGCATTGGTAAGCTTGGGCCGGTAGACTCGAAGTTCCGCTATATCGCCCGCAAAAAAGCTCGTCCCATTTGAGCTTTTACCGATGCGATAAGCCCCCGCAGTTTGATCGAGCGTGTATGCGCTTGCATCGTTGAAAATCGTTGTGGTATCAATGCGCATCGTGTACTTGTTGGTGTCGGCATGAACCGAGTAAAGCCGAAACGCCGAAGAAAGCGAAGGCGTAGGGTTCACGTTGACGCGAGAAGTGTTTCGGCGGAAAGTTTCATAAATGTCGCCGCTGGTATGCGGATAATGTGCCGACTGCGTGAGCGGTGTGCTGCTCGCCATGAAATACCAAAACCCGTTTGTTGTAGAAGACGATGCGGGGTCTGCATTCGCCTTAATTACAACATAGACTTCGGCTTCACCAAGATCAAGGCCAGCGGTGGTTGTGTCCATGAATGCTACTAACCCATCGAATCTCACGACGGAATGACCGTTGATGATATTTGTCTTGAGCACTGGCCTAAAAGCTAATGTGCTTTGCCTAAGATTGCGACTCGCCGTTCCTTGAAGATTAGTCCATTGCACCACGCCAGTTCCGTCGCTTACACCGATTGAGTCAGCAACGTATTTTGCAAAAAGTTTCGTTCGCGAAACGTCGGTTTGCGCAAAGAGCGGCAGAGCGAACGCGACGGCGCACGCCATAAGCAGAACGATCTTTTCTTTCAGGCTTTCACTCATTTCAGCGGAAGTTCATCCCAGTGGTCAGCGACAATCGTTCCGATGCTTCCAGGAATCGCCTTTTTGTTGAGCGTCGCGTCGCCCTCAATCGTGAAGTAACACCACGGCGCGTTTGGAATTGCCGCGCCCGTCCATATCTTCCAAACAGGCGTTGCGCCAGTGACGGTAACAGAATCTACCAACGCCCAATAATTTTTCTTGTAAGTACCTCCAAACGGAGGTGGAAGCTTTTGGTCGGTAAAACGTTCGGCGCGAGAACCCATGAAAAGCTTGATCTTGACCTTAACCGAGTCGTCCGTGCCGGAATTGTCACTGGTATCATCAAATGCGATGCGATGCGCCATGTACGGCCATGCCACGAACGCCACTGAAGTGTCTTTGCGTGCGCCGCGAATCACCCACAACGTGTCCGCCTGCACGCCGCCAACGCCGACTCCAACAGAAGTTCCAAACGTTCCGGTTTGAATCGAGTCGGCCTGAATTGTTACGCGGTTGGTGCGGTGTTTTCGAATAAACTGCGTGCGGTTTTTGTGGGCCTGATGCCCCCAATTATAGGCGACCGCGCCCGCGCCAACCAAAAATGCGCAGGCGAGCAAGCCGATGGCTACTGAGATTATTTGTCGTTTCGTCAACATTCTAATCTCCTAAAGCGCGGTTGAAAGAATCAATCCCACGCGGTAGACGGGCCGCGTGTCGAGAGTCGTTTCGCCTTGAAAGAGCAGGCCGAGCTTGTCGGCGAGCGGCAAAATCAGATTGGCGTTGAAGAGCCAATAGTTCTTCGCGATCTCGCTTTGCACCGCCTGAAATTTCTCTTGGTCGGCCACGACGACGTAGGAAGCCTTGCCAGAGAGATTGAGACCGGAGCCGAGCGTGAGAGCCGCGAGCGAGCCGTCGAATCCGGCTGAGAAACGATACGTCCACACGCTTGCTTCTCCGAAGTCGTTGGCTTTGCCCTCGGCCTCGCCGACGAGCGTGAGCGATTTCAGACCGAGGTCGCCGAGAATGTAGTAGGGGGAAAGTCCAAACCCGAGGCCGGACTGCTGAGAATTGATCGCGTCGAGCGCAGTTCCGTCTGCGAGTCCGCGCGCGGGCGCGAGGTTGCCGTAGATGATCACATGAACGTCGCTGACCTTCACGTAGTTCAAGATCACCTTGCCGGACAATCCGAAATTCAAATTGAAATCGCTTGCGTCGCCGAGTAAGGCCTGAGAAAGTTGCGCCCCGGCCCACCACTTTGAATATTCGGGGGCCGCGTGCGTCTTGTTTTCATGGCCACAAGCGAGGTCACAAAATTGCTTGTTCGATTGCGCAAACACCAGCGAAGCCACGAGCGCAAACAGAACGAAGAGTTTACTTTTCATCTTTTCCATCTCCTTTTGAAGGTTTGAAGTAAAACCACATGAATAAAGCGATCACTGCGGCGTAAGCAATCCAACTCATGATGTCGAGAAATTTTTCCATAATCACGGCACCACGATGCCTTTTTGCGCGAGTGCGAGTTTCACTTTCGCGATGTCATCCTTGATCTTTTCAAGCGCGGTAATCCGGTCCGATTCGTACTTCGCCGCAAGTTGCTCGATCTGGGTTTGTTGCGATTTGAATTTTTCTTCCACTGATTTGATCGCGTAATGGTCATTGATGAGAACGCCAAGCACACCGAGAAGAGGAATCAAGTTCGCGATGTTTATGTCATACGTGAATCTCAGCTTGGGGATTTTTTCTGTTCCCGTGTTCGTGCCGCCAGAATCGTTTTGAGCCATTGTTCCAGCCCTTGTAAAAGATAAGTGACCGAGAACACGCCCAGTAAGTCGCCGATGAGCCACGTTCTCATGATTTCAAAATACTTGCAAACGTCGGCAAGTACGATGTGCGTTACCACCGTTGCACCGCTCACCGCTGAAATCAAACATCCCAACACGGGCGCAACAATAATGATCAAAAGGTATCGTTTAGGCCGAGACGGGTGCGCCTCGAAAAACTTGTAGCCGTTGAACTCTAATACCACCGCGATGTAAAGTGCTTCCAGCGCATTTCCCACGCCGATCAAAGCCGCTGCGTATGGCGTATTGGCCGCGCCGTCATGCGTGAACTGGTAAAAGTTCGCGCCAAATGCGCCGAGCCACACCGCGACCGCGCCGCGCTTGCCGAGGTTGGATAGCCCGTAAAGCGCGACTCCCGAAGGAATCCAAATAGGACTGGCATTGCTGAAGCCCACGTCGAACTGAAGACAAAAAACCGCGCTCACCGCATAGGCCCAAGCCAAGAGCAGCAATTTAAAAAAGTCGAATGCCAGCGCCGAAGCGGTAGATGACTTCATGTTGCCTCAACGGCAGAATGATTTGAAACTGCACGTCAACCTTTTTTGATACGCCAACAAGGGCAAGCGCATAGAGCGCGGGATTTTGGTCTTTGAACAAGCGCGCGTCCACGGAGTTGACGATCTGCGCGCCGCCGTAGAGGCCGAGCCACGTGAGCCTGGGCTTTGCTGAAGCGGTTGCGTAAATGCACAACAGGGCAAGCGGTATGAGTTTTTTCATCGGTTCATGAACGGATTTATGTGCCGTTGCATTATGTTCTTTTTACTTGGATTCCTCGTGCAAAACAATTGAAAACGTCTATTCCAACAGAAAGGTTGTCGTTGATGATGATTTTTAAACGTTGCTTTGTGTTGCTCTTGAGTTTTATTCCTTGTGAGAATCCGCACATCTTTTGAAAGTCAAAAACCGGAAAGTAGGCGTCGCTTAAAGATGCAACGGCATTCTGCGCTTGAAATGCCGCAGTTCCAGTTCCAAACGCAGGCTCACCTCCCGACATTCTGATCATATCGAAGTTGGTTTTTATTGCGCTCTGAATCACTACGTCGCCTTCAGAGTCTTCATATGAGAACGTGCAGCCGTTTGTGAGAACCGCCAACGCCCCGAAGTTATTCAACGCTGCGCCAACATCAGAAATCAAAAATGATACGGTTTTCAAAAAAACATCATAACCTGGAATTGCCGAGATAAAAAACGTTTGTGGCGTGACGCTTCCGTTTACCCGCATATCGTTTGAGCCGGAGGCCAAGCCGGTTGAAGTCAAAAACTGCCCGAAGACTCTTGCCCCGTCATCAATGTCGAGCGGGACATTTGTTTGAGATACGTGCAGCGCGTTAAATTTGTCGATGCGCGCGCGCCTGCCTAACACCGCATCTCTCAACCAGAAGGTCAAGGCCATCAGACATTCTCATCAGAGAATTGGTCGGTCGGCACATAATAGAATGCCGCGCCTAAATTCACAACTTGGCTGGTGTTTCCTGTTTCAGGGGTATAGGTGACAGCCATAGATTGATTCGGCCCTAGCAAAACGTCAACGATGAAAGGCGATATGTTGAACGGGAAAGAACGAACCAACTCATGTTTGAAAAGTCTTGTGCCTCCAGTGACTGTAAGCACGCCCGTGTTTCCTTTCACCGTCGCCTGTGCCGTCTTTCCTGAGCCAGCCCTGCGGTTTGTCGGGGTCAACGCAGTGCCTCCGCTGATCAAAGTCCCGCCTGTCGGATTGATATACAGAGCCAAGTTCACGAAGTTCGCCACTCCAAGCCCGCCTGTACTTGTTCCCACGCTGAGATACAAGGCGTAGATGTACAAGTCGCTTTTCGTGTTCGTGTTCAGGATGTAGAGCAAACCGATTTCAGCAGCGGAGGTGATTGCCACGTCGTTCAATTCAACGTCGAAGGCATCTCCGCGCCGGAGTGCTTCATAAAAGTCGCTGCGTGTCACAGATTGAATTAAAGCTTGGTTGCGTTGATTGACACGCTGCGCAGTTTCAGTTATCGGATCGCGAATCAACATCGTCTTCCTCGACTTCGTAGGTTTGCATCAAAATGGCGTTGAGCTTTTTAAGCTCCGCCAAGACTTCTTTGAATTGGTCGCGTAGCTCTTGCGAGCGCATCAACACGAAACCATTTGGGTCAACGGTAACGGTCTTTGCGTTGCCGTCTAAATCCTCGCCTTGTATCGTCACAACCATATTGTCAATTCCTATAATCTCGCCGGCAGAGTTGACCGTGAGAATTTGACCTGGGGTTGCCGATGAAATCTTCACGCTTGAAAACGACGGCGTACTGGCAATCGACAAATCCTGACCTTCTTCGGCAGTGCTTATTAGGAACTGTCGCCCTTGTGAATTTATAAGGTCAAGACGCCCCCTGGGATTGCGAAGGTATCTTCTTGGAAGTTTTACTTCCGCCATGTAATTTATTCCCTGGTTAAAACAAAAGAAACCTGAGTAAAAGTCGGGTCAGTTGTTCCCGCCGTGTTCGTGACTCGCAAGGAAGCTCCCGCATTCGCAGGCATGGTGTAGCGTCCCGTAAATGAAACGTTTCCGCTCAAACTCGTGATGGAGAGATTCGCCTCACCTTGATACTTCGTGTTTGTCGTTCCGTTGATAGCTACAGCAAAACGAAAAACGTCGTTTAGCGTCCCCGTGATGTTATTCACGCTCACGCTTATCCTGTAATTCCCAGCGTTTGTAACCTTTATAGAATCTCCTGCCACCGTGCAATTCAACGACGCCGGAGAAGTTTCTGCGGTGAATCCCGTGACTTTTACAAATACCCCCGCGCTCGTCACATTGGGGGTGATGGAGCCGTTTGAAACGTACATGCTCCCCGCTCCTCTTGCTGCGGAAGCAAAGAGATTGAACTCCTCTCCGTTATCGTCTTTGGCATAGAGCGTATCGCCGCGAGAGTAGGTATCAACATATCCGCTTGGAGGCGTAGAGATTGACGTTCCATTGGAATGATTGAGATAACGCAGCCGTCTTTCCGTTGAGTTTTGCCCGGACACACGCAGTATGTTCCCGAAACTCAAAAGAAGAGAATCGTCGCTCCCTGCGAAACTCCAAACGTTAGATTCAGTTCCAGAGAAATCCATTTCCATGTATTTCAAACCAAGTGTGCCCGCTCCGGCATTTGCATCGCCATAAAATCTCGTGCTCGGCCTTTCTTCGTTGGCCGCACTTCCATAGAAATGAACGCCAGCCGAAGCTTGCGGCTGTATTGCAATCTTTCCT
>FKKE01003025.1_pt1 | contig 18015 bp, 21 predicted proteins | sample 1106331 | NCBI WGS metagenome assembly FKKE01 (sample SAMEA3931202, study PRJEB13176) | freshwater metagenome | biome: Drinking water system; feature: drinking water; material: freshwater | place: China | collected 2013-02-06 | reverse complement strand
TCGACTACCTCCGGCAAAAGGGCTTGGCGGCCGCCGCCAAGAAAGCCGGCCGCGAAACGAACCAGGGCCTGGTTCATTCCTACATTCACATGGGCGGAAAGATCGGCGTCCTGATCGAAGTGAATTGCGAAACCGACTTCGTCGCGCGCAACGACGAATTCAAAGCCTTCGTGAACGACTTGGCCTTGCAGATTGCCGCCGCCAATCCCGGCTTCGTGAAGCGGGAGGATGTGCCGGCCGACGTCGTGGCCAAGGAACGCGAGATCTACGAAGGGCAGGCGAAGGAATTGGGCAAGCCGCCCGCCGCCTGGCCCAAGATCGTCGAAGGCAAGTTGGAGAAGTTCTATCAGGAGTCCTGCCTGCTGGAACAGGCCTTCATCAAGGAACCCTCCATCAGTGTCAAAGATCTCCTCGCGCAGAAGATCGCCAAGATCGGCGAGAACATGAACATCCGGCGGTTCACCAGGTACCAGCTCGGACAGGTATGACCCAGGCAAAGTTTCGGCGCATTCTCCTCAAAGTGAGCGGTGAGATGCTGGCGGGCGACCAGGGGTACGGCATTCAGCCGGCCGTCCTGGACGGACTGGCGGGAGAAATTGCCGATGTGGTCGCCCTGGATACCGAGGTCGCCATCGTCATCGGCGGGGGGAACATCTTCCGGGGCATCGCCGCCAGCGCCAGCGGCATGGAGCGGGCCTCGGCCGACTACATGGGCATGCTCGCCACGATTCTGAACGCCCTCGCGTTGCAGAACGCGCTCGAGAAACGCGGCATCGTCACCCGGGTGCAGTCCGCCATCGAAATGCGCCAGCTCGCCGAAGGATACATTCGACGGCGGGCCATTCGTCACCTGGAGAAGAAGCGCGTCGTCATTTTCGCGGGCGGCACGGGGAACCCCTACTTCTCCACCGACACGGCGGCGGTGCTACGCGCTATGGAAATCGGCGCCGACGTCATTCTGAAAGGTACCAAGGTCGACGGCATCTACGAGGCCGACCCGGTGACCAACCCGCACGCCAAGCGCTACGAGCAAATGCAGTTCCTCAGCATTCTCAATCAGAAACTGAAGGTGATGGACTCCACCGCGATCACCCTGTGCATGGACAACAACCTGCCCCTGATCGTCTTCAATCTCAAGCAGCGCGGGAATTTGAAGCGCATCATGCAGGGCGAAACCATCGGCACGTACGTCACCGCGGGGAAAGCCTAACAGCAGCGGAGTAAGGGTATGGCCAATCCTGTTCAACAGAAAACCACCGACGGCATGGAAAAGGCCCTGGAGCATCTCAAACGGGACCTGTCCGGCTTGCGTACCGGCCGCGCGAACGTGGCCTTGCTGGACAATGTCCGTGTCGACTATTACGGAACGATGACGCCCCTGAAACAGGTCGCGTCCGTCAGCACACCGGAAGCGCGTCTCATCACTGTGCAGCCGTGGGATACCAAGCTGATCAAGGAAATCGAAAAGGCGTTGGCCACATCGGACCTGGGCGTCACCCCGTCGAACGACGGCAAGCTGATCCGTGTGCCCCTCCCGCCGCTCACCGAAGAGCGCCGCAAGGACCTCATCAAGATCTGCAAGAAGCACGGAGAAGAAACGAAAGTCCAGATCCGCGCTGTGCGACGGGATGCCAACGAGGAACTCAAAAAGCTCCAGAAAGACGGCAAGATGAGCGAGGACGACCTGCGCCGCGCCGAAGCCGACATTCAGAAGCTGACCGACGGCTACATCGTCAAAATCGATCAGGTATTGAAGAAGAAAGAGGACGAAATCCTCGAAGTCTGACCGGCAGGCGAACAGCCGACGCCGCGTCGTCCACCGCGCACCGGCGTCAGGCGGTTTCCCCCAGCCGACGTTGCAACGGTCCCGCCGAACGAACTCCGTGCTGCGAACCTACAGTGCCTCGCCAACGCAAGCCATCGTGGACGTGAGCGCCCTCGCGCACAACGTCCGGCAACTGCGCATCCATTTGATGCCCGAGTGCGCCATGATCGGCATCGTGAAAGCCAATGCCTACGGCCACGGGGCCGTGGACATCACCAAAGCCTTACTCCAACTCGGCGTGAACACCTTCGGCGTCACGACCGTCGGCGAAGGCGTCGAACTCCGGGAAGCCGGCGTGGCCGGGGATATTCTCGTGCTGGGTCCCACCGTCCCCCGCGAATTGAACGACCTGATGCATCACCGCCTGACTCCGCTCATCTACCATGAATCCATGGTGCTGGCCCTGACCGAACGTCTGCGTGGCTCGGCCGGTTCCTATAGCGTCGTGGTCGAACTGGAAACCGGCATGGGACGCTTGGGGATCAGTCCCGAACGGCTGGTCCCGCTGCTCCAGTCGCCGACATTCAGCCATGGCCTCAAATTGGGCGGCGTGATGACGCATTTCGCGGACGCGGACAATCCCGACGGCGAATTCACCCGCGCCCAGATCGCCCGCTTCACTGCCGCGCTCGATCAGATACGCCAGGCCGGCATCGCCGTCCCCATGGCGCACATGGCCAATACAGCCGGTATTCTGTTCTATCCCCAGTCGCACTTGCACGCCGTCCGGCCCGGGATCGGCCTCTATGGCTATCCGCCGCGGACACCCCAGTCCGCGTCGGCCGATTTCAAGCCGATCCTTTCCTGGCTCACCCATATCGTCCAGATCCGGTCGATCCAGCCCGGCGAGAGCGTCAGCTACAACCGGACCTTCAAGGCCGCGCGTCCCTCGCGAATCGCCGTGCTGCCCATCGGCTACGCCGACGGGTACAACCGGCTGCACTCCAACAAAGGCACCGTCTTGGTGCGCGGCCGCCGCGCGCCGGTGGTCGGCCGCGTGTGCATGGACATGACGATGGTGGATGTGACGGATATCCCCGAAACCAACACCGGGGACGAAGTGGCCTTGATCGGCACCCAGGGGCAGGACACCATTTCCGCGGCGGACCTGGCCGAGTGGCAAGGCACCATCCCCTACGAGGTGCTCTGCGCAATCGGACCACGGGTGCGCCGCGTCTATACCGGCCGGTCGTCCTAGGGGGAATGGCCGACCGATCGTCGGGACTCAGGATTTCTTCAGCGTCTTCCCGAGACGTTTCTCCACACTCGCCACTTTGCTGACCAGGCGCCCTTTGGCGCCTTTCCGCGCGTCGATCTTGATCGAACAGGAAATGCGGTTACAGTCCTTTCGCATGCGCTCATAACAGCGCCTGACGACGGCCATCACCTCATCCCACTCCCCTTCCAGGACCGTGCCCATGGGATTGAGCCGATACGCCACGCCGCTCTTCTCGATGATCTCCAGCGACCGAGCGACATATTTGCCGACACTTTCGCCCTTGCCGAGCGGCGACATGCTGAATTCGAGCAGAACCATGGTGACTCCTGTCTTTGTCACATCGGACTGTGAACGATCCGCTGGACGGCAACCACCGCGAGCGCAGCCCGTCCCCTTACGTCCGTTGATCGAGCCAGGCCTTCGGATAGGTGACCTGGCCGGTGAGCGTGAACGATTCGACGGCCTGCTTCAGCAGCTCCCGCCGCTTGGCCTCGTCCGCCTCATTCGCCTTACTCTCCTCGCGGAGCGCGGCGAGCCATTCGACGAACGCTGCCGCGTCCGGCCCGAAGATCTGCTCCAGGTCCTGACGGATCCGGGAGGCCAGCGCCGGTGAGGCGCCGCCGGTACTGATGGCGACGCGCAACCCGCCGCGGCTCACCACCGCGGGCATCGCAAAGGTGGAATATTCCGGTTGGTCCACCGACCAGAGTTCGAACCGTTCTTTTCTCGCCAGGTCCAGCAGGGACGCGGAAAACTCCCGGTCGTCACGAATGCAATTCAGGACCAGGATGACGCCGAGCAAATCCGTCGCGCGAAACGTTCGACCGCGGTGGATGACCTTGGCGCTGGCAGTCAGTTTCTTCAGCACATCGTTGAGTGTCGGGCTGATAACCGTCACCTTGGCGCCGGCATCGAGCAAGCGTTGGGCCTTCTCCGCTGCCTCGTGATCGCCCCCCAGCACCAAACAGGGCCACCCTTTGACATCGAGCGTAATGGGAAATCCTGGATTCACGGGACACTCCCTCCTTGTCTGAACGAGCCCGCATTCTACACCAGGACCAAAAGCCCGCAACAGCCACTTTCTCCGCGGCGAAATCGGTCTCCGCCGTGGCAAAGCCGGCGGGGCTTTCTGTATAATGCCGCCCGCGCGCACGCGAGCGCGGAAGGAGCCTCATGGCAAAAACGACAGCGGCCACCCTCGGGATGGCGGGCGGCATTATCGGCTTGGCCGCGATCGCCGCGTATTTCGGGCTGGCGCATGGGTGCGAGCAAGCTGGATCCGGCCGCTTGGCCGGACGAGTGACGATCGCCCCGGAATTGGCCTCCAAAGTCCAGCCGACCGACGTGCTGTTCGTCATCGTCCGGCGGCCTGGGGGCACCGGGCGCCCGTTGGCCGCCAAGCGGATCGACCGCCCCCAATTTCCGGTCTCGTTTGAAATCACCAGCGCGGATATGATTCAACAGGGCTCGGAGCTCCGCGGCATGGTGGATGTCACCGCACGGTTGGACAAGGACGGTCAGGCCGGACCGGCGCAGCCGGGCGACATCGAGGGGCAGTTTGCCAAGAACCCCACATTGCCGGGGGGAGACGGCATCGACATTACCTTGGATCAGCCTCGGTAAGGGACGCCGACGGGCGTCGGACACGGCTGTGTGCGGAGGAACGGGTGGGGAACGCCAACGAGGGGCGGTGCCGGCTGACGGCAAACGGAATCCCGGCCGGAGGCGGCGTTAGGTTTCCGGCACGTCCTCATCCAGCGCGACATTCCAGTAGAGATAGTCGCGCCAACTTTCGGGAGCGTTGCGAATGCCGATGGTAATCGTGACGACGGGACTCCACCGCGGCTTGACGGGCTTCTTGATGAGTTTCATGCTCGCCTCGTCCGGCGTGCGCCCGCTCTTGCGGTTGTTGCAGCGCCAACACGCGGTGACGATATTCTCCCACGTCTTTTTCCCGCCCTTGGCGATGGGCACGACGTGGTCGAAAGTCAGTTCCTCGGTGCGGAACTTGTGGGCGCAGTACTGGCAGGTGTAGCCGTCCCGGGTGAAGATGTTGATCCGGGAAAACTTGACCGCGCGATGACTGTCTTTGAGTTTGACGAGCTTGAGGAGACGCATGACCGAAGGGAGGCGGAAGGTGACGGAGATGCCGCGCACGTCCCGGTCGTAGAATTCCAGGACTTCAACCTTCCCCTGCCAGAGAAGCGTAATCGCCTTCTGCCAGTGCACCACCCGCAGGGGTTCGTAGGTGGCATTCAACAAGAGCGTCAGCTCCATACCACTCCCTCTCGGTGTGACGATGCGATCAAAAGCAAAATGCCATAGTCCCCAGGTGAAATCAAGTATTCCAGCGGCTTAGGCCTGCCGGCTGGGCATCGCCCCGCCGGTCCTGGCAGCCAATATGATCTATTCTAGCATTTCGGTGTAACCGCATGATCAAGACGAAAGCCATCTCCGCAGGACCACTCAGCGCATTTCCCGTCGGAAGCCGCCGATCCCTCGAGACCGAGATCGGGTGGATCGCCCTCTACAATGTGGACGGCCAGATCTACGCCACCGAGGACAGCTGCCCGCACGCGGGGGGCCCCTTGGGCGAAGGCACCCTCACGGGTGACTGCATCGCCTGTCCCTGGCACGGATGGCGGTTCAACGTCCGGACCGGCGTCCGGGTCGAGAACGCCGATTTCCGCGTCGCGTGCTTCCCCGTGAAAATCGAACAGGGGGAAATCATCGTGGAACTGCCGCTCGAACGACCCTCGGTCTGAGGGCTCGGCTGCACCAAGCCCTAACTAACCGGCATCGGCATCGTGGAGTCGACCGGTGCCAAATCCTCATCACGCATGAGGTCGATGGACGGCATCGAAAGGGCGTGGGCCTTGCCCCGCGCCACGTCGACTTGCCAGGAGTATTCGCGTTCGATCCAGTTGCGCGTTCCCTGCTCGCGGAACATTACCTTCACGACATAGTGCCCTTCGGCTTGCTTTTCCACGTGCCACTCCCCCACCCGCACCTTTTTGCCCGCGGACTCACGCACGTGCACCATCTCATTGACCGCCTGTAGTAAGGTGGGCGCGTGCTTGGCGCGATGCGTGTGCACGATCGCCAGGGCCTTGGCGGCCTGCGGATCGGTCACGGGATTGATCATCGGCGGCTTCAGCCACAGATACAGCGCCCCGCCCAGGAGCAGCGCGGCGAACACGGCATAGTGCAGCGCCGCCGCCCAAGAACGGGACGGCCGTGGAGGAGCAACGGGTGACAGGGGGGCAACGGGCTGGTCGGTCATCTCAGGGAGGACATCATGGCTCGTACCACGAGCATAGGCACCTGCGGGCGCCAAGTCAATGCAGGCGAGGGAGAAAGCCGGCACCGGCTGACTTGACAACCTGCGCGGCCAGTCGCTACAACTCACTGGTTTGCTTCATGGACGCTTTGGACTAGGACGTGACATACCGATGAAACTTTTCGTCTACGGGGACAATCTCAATCCGACGCAACTCAAACGGCGGGCGCCGGAACATCAGCCCGTGGGCAAGGCGTACCTGCCCGACCATGCCATCCAGTTTTGCCGGTGGTCGTCCCAGTGGCGGTGCGGGCTCGCCAGCGTCGTCCCCTCCCCCGGCGACCGCGTCTGGGGCATGGTGCTCGAGGTGACGGAAGAGGACCTGAAATTAATGGACGAGTTCGAAGGCGACGTGCCTCCGGGCGCCTATCGCCACGTCCAGGTCACGGTCATCACGGACCAAGACGAAAAAATGGTCGTCACGACCCACGCCGCGCCGGCGATCGGGAAGTTCAAGCCGAAGGAACATTACCTGGATTGGGTCATGAAAGGCCTGAAGCACTGGAAGTTCGACGACGACACCATGGAGCAGTGGCGGTCGTATTATCCGCAATAACGAGCGGTGGAGGCGGGCCGACGGCCGACGGCATGGGCGGCGCGCCCCCGTCCTTCAACCGAACCGGAGACACCCGGTTCATCTTTCATAAAGGATCCATCATGGCAAAACCCAAATATCACATTCTCGTCTGCGCCAACACCCGTCCACCAGGCCACCCCAAGCCTTCGTGCGGAGCCGCCGGCTCGCAGCAGTTGCTCATGGCCTTCAACATGGGCCTCATGCAGCGCGGCGTTCAGCCGGGTGAAGTGCTGGTGACCGGCACCGGCTGCCTAGGCCCCTGCGAACAGGGCCCGACCGTCGTCGTGTACCCGACCGGGACCTGGTATTCCAAGGTGACCGAGACCGACGTCGCGACGATCCTGGACGAACACATCGCCAAGGGCACGCCGGCGGCCACGTTGCGGCCGGACGCCGTCTGGGGATAAGCCGACCGCATCATGGCACTCCCCAGTCATCAGGAACATAAGCACCAGGCACCCCAACGCATCGGGTGCCTGGTCATCACCTGCAGCGACACCCGCACGCCGGACACCGACACCAGCGGGCAGCTCATCATGCACCTGCTCAAGTCCAACGGGCGAGAGGTGGCCGGCTATCATCTCGTGAAAGACGAGCCGGCACTCATCCGCGAGAAGATCACGGCAGCCTGTGAAGACCCGGCAGTGCAGGCCATCATCATCAACGGCGGCACCGGCATTTCTCGGCGGGATTCGACGTTCGAGGCCGTCGATGCGATGCTGGAAAAACGGCTGGATGGCTTCGGCGAAGTCTTCCGGTACTTGACCTATCAGGAAATCGGCTCACCCGCGATCATGAGCCGCGCGACGGCGGGCATCCTCAAGGGCCGGGTCCTGTTTTCCACACCCGGCTCGGAAAATGCCGTCCGCCTGGCGATGGAAAAACTCATCCTCCCCGAACTCGGCCACCTGGTCAAAGAACTCAGGAAATAACCCTCGCCTGGAAGGAGGGAGGTGGCAGACGCACCGCCACCTCGGCGCCATGCGACGTGGAATCGAGCGCGAGGCCAGAAGGGATCTTCCCATCCGCCTAGTCTTGGGTGATCTTCGGTTCGGAAATCCGCTGAAAATACTTCAACAGGTCGCGGACTGAAATCACGCCGACGATCTCGCCCCCCTTGGTCACCCCAAGGTGCCGCACCCCCAAGTCGCCCATCATGTCGTGCGCATCCTGCGCGGAGTGCACATGCTCGATGGTGGCTACCGGCTTGGTCATGATTTTCTCGACGGCCAGCTTCGCGGGATCTTTCCCCATCGCCACGACTTTGCGCACCACGTCGGTGTCGGTCACGATCCCCACATAGGCGCCGCGTGTCTTGATGAGCACGGAGCCGACACGTTCATCCTTCATTTTCTTGGCCACCGCGCGCACCGTCGCCGTCGGCGCGACACTGATGGGATTACGGTTCATCAACTGCCCCAGGGATGACATGGGAACCTCCTTCGGGACACGCCCCCCGTCAGAATGACAGGGTGCCCTCGATCACCATCACCACCCGGCCTCCGACCTTCACCGTCTTGATCATATCATCATCCGACTCGACCTGAATCGTGATGCGGGAGGGACGTTCGATCTCATACCCCTGCTCCGCCACGATTTCCGTCACCGGCCCCACCTGGACGACGCCGTTTTGCACCAGGTAGGCCCCCAGCGCGCCGGAGGCGCTGCCGGTCGCCGGATCTTCGGGAATGCCCAAGAGCGGCGCGAATACGCGCGCGTGCACGGTCGACCGCGGATCGACCGTGACGGTGGTGAAGACCATCACGGCGTTCACCCCCACCCGCTTACAGAGCTCCATGAGTTCCTGACCGTTCGGCGTAATGGAATTGACAGCCGTCAACGTCCGAATCGGCACCACGAGCACCGGCAGTCCGGTGGAGACCATTTCGATCGGAAATTTCGTCTCTCCCAGGATCGTCTTCGACACGCCGAGGGCGCGGGCCAAATCGAAGTGGTCCCGCACATCCTCCAGCCGGCCCAAAAACTGCGGCGCGGGCTGCGACATGACGACCCGCAGGATGTCGCCCCCGGAGCTGGTGATCTCGACCGGAAACAAGCCCAGGTTGCATTCCTGCAGCACGCGCGTCAGCGGCTCCTGCAGCGTCAGGCGCTTCAAGGCCGCCAGAATATAGAACGTTCCCACCACGGGGTGGCCGGCGAACGGAATCTCCTGCGTGGGGGTAAAAATACGCAGCTTGGCGGCCGCGTTCGAATCGGTCGGTGGAAAGACGAAGACGGTTTCGGAGAGGTTCATTTCCCGCGCGATGCGCTGCATCACGCGGTCGTCGAGGCCCGCGGCATCAGGGACCACCGCAACGGGGTTGCCGCCGAAGGGCCGATCGGAGAAGACGTCGGCCTGGTAGAAGCGAATCGTCCGGGCTTCGCTCGCCATGGGGTAGCGCTACTCTAGGTCGCGCGGGCAGCCTTGTCAACGAGGGCGTCCGCCCGCACCAGGGAACGGACACAGGATCGTCAGGAAACAGGCGGCGAGGCCGCCGGGAGCAACGAGGCCTGACGCACCCGGGTCTCACATCAGTGCGGGCCTCGGCAAGGCCCGCTAGGCGGGAAGCGGCAGGGCTTCATACTCCTGGGTCAGGGGATTCCCCAGGTAGTCTTCCACGTAGTTCCTCAGGAATCCATTGCGGTGCAGTTGCGTATTGGCCAAGCGCGTATCGACCTTGTGAAGCACCTTCACGCGCACGCCCGTCCTCCGGGCGAACTGCTCCAGGCTCACCCCCGCGATGTCGGTATAGGAACCCCGTCCCGACTGCATGATGCATTTGGGCACATGCAGCACCTTCTGGCCCGTCAGCCGGGCGGCAATGTCATTGAAGGTCAGCAGCACGGTGCAGTCGGAATCCCCGCCCAGCGTGGCGTTCGGCACGAACAGGAACTTGGCGCGGCCCTTGCGGAACATCGAGAGAATCCGATGGACGCTCCCCGCCACCACGACCGTGTCCTTCTTCTCCAATTCGAGCGCATCGAACACGCTGATGATCCGCCGGCGACTCAGGAACGCCGTGATGTAAGCCTCCGTGTGAATCGTCGTCATGTTGGGCAGGTTCATGTCGTAGATGCGCCGGGCCTCATAAGACAACGCCCGCCGTCCCTGGCGCATGAGCGCCATCGTGTCGGGCTTGATGCCCTTGATCGGCGTCAAACAGCCCATCCAGAGCACGCAGCGCGGATTGATCTCGCTGATCATCTTGGCGTCGTCGGCCATCGTGTCCCGGTCGAAGGCGTAGAAGTTGGCCGACGACACCGCCGGACCGTCCAGCACCTTCAGCAGATGTTTGACGCTGGGCGCATGGGGCATGAGGCGCTGGCGGTACCGGCCGAGCGTAATCACCGACAGCTCGAAGTTGATCCGCCCCGGGAACTGCGCCGCCAACTGGTGAATCTTGGGCACGTGCACATACCCGACGGTGAAGAACAGGATGTTCTTGTCGGTGTACGTCAAAAAATCCTCGACCCATTCCATGGCCTTGGGATGCAGGAACAGGTCGGTCCATTCCATGTACTCGTTGCCGCCCAAACACCAAAACTGCATCGGGTCGGTCGGCTTCTTGCTGATGTAGTCGAGGATGAACTTCCAATCCTCGTCCGAGGTCTTGGGCGGATCGAGCGTCTCGCGGTAGGAATGGTCGATTTCGTAGCAGAACTCGCACTGCACCGGGCACGCCTTCCCCAAGCTCAGCGGAATCTTCCCCGCGTCCATTTCGCGGATCAGCACCTCACGGTAGTCCTTGCCCTTGAACAAGGGAGGGGCCATGAGCATGGGAAGGGAGGAAGGGGTCGCCATCGGACCCGCACCCTAGCGCATCGCGGGGGCCCGTGGCAATCGAAGCCCCCGGGGCAATTGACAGGCCGACCGCCCCTTCCTCAGACTGCCGGCATGCCCCGGGATGAGCCCCCCATGACCCTCGACGAAGCGCTGATGCTATTCGAGTTGGAGCCGCCCGTCACACCGGAACGGGTCGAGGAACGGTACGGCCACCTGCGGCAAATCTGGCACCCGCCGCGCTACGCCAACATGACCAATAATCCGAAGAAATACATGGCGATGTACACGAAAGCTGAGGTGATGCTGAAGGAGATTGAGCGGGCCTACGCGACCCTCTCACAGTGGTTGGCCGGAGACACCTGACCGAGGGGGAAGAGAGGCATCATGAGCATGGGGGGCAGGGGCTGCCCCGGGAGCAAACCCGGCCTGACTTCCTTGACGAGGCTGCGGACCGCGACCGACCGACTGACTGACGTTGCCTGCCGTCTCACCCCACCCCGTGGGAGACTACACGCGAGAGCCCTTCCTTCCCGTCCTCCCCCTCCCCCATCGCCATAGGCCAGGTGACCAGCCCCGACACACTGTCGGCCCCCCGCGCGCGCCCGTCCGCCGTCGCATAGATCTGTGGCAGCCGGTTCGTGCCGAACTTGGAGATGTAGAGAAAGACGTGTTCCCGGGCATTCACCCGCACCGCCCAGGGATGGAAGTCGCGCTGATAGAACTCCTCGCACAATTGCATGGCCTCCAGACAGGAGATCCCGCCCGGGTCGTTGAGCGTGTAGTAGAAGTCCAGCGGCAGGTCGTATTCCTCCTGCTTGTGGATGGTGATCCCGAACTGGTCGGGATGACGCACCATCGGCGTATGCCGGTAGGCCACGAAGTAGAACAGCTCCACGGAGTGGATGTTTGGCTGGTTGTCCAGAATGAACTGCCGCGTGTCCAACGCTTCGTCGCGTGTCTCGCCGGGAAACCCGTAAAACGCCATGACGTGGTTCCAAATCCCCGCCTTGGCCGCCTGGTCCAAGTTACTCTGGATCACGCTCCGCTTCGCGTGCTTGTCCATCAGGTTCAAGACGCGCTCGTTCGCCGATTCCATGCCGTAGTAGAGCGTGCAACAGCCCGCCTTGGCCGCCAAATCCCAGATGGCCTGATCTTGCAGCGACTCCTCGAACCGAATGAGCGTCGTCCATTTGATGCCGGCGTTCTGTTCCACCAGCAACTGCGAGACTTTCTTGAAAAGCGCCGGCGGGTACGATTCGTCGCTGAAGAGAAAATGCCGGCACTGGTACTTGTCGCGCAGCGCGGTCACCTGCGCCACCACGTGCGCCGCCGACATGCCGCGATACTGGTCGAAGTAGCCCTGCCCATGGTCGCAGAAGGTGCAGCGGCCCCAATAGCAGCCGCGCGTGGCGAGATAGGGCAGAATCCGTTCCGGCACGAAATAGCTGTCCAGCGGCAAGCCGTCGAAGTCCGGCAACGGCAGGGTGGCCATCTTCTCGGTGTACACGTCCGTGTTGACCTGCACGCCCGCCGCCGTGCGGTGCATGAGGTTCGGCACCGTCCCGATGTCCCGGTCACCCGCCAGCGCCTCGAGCAGCCACAGGAGGGCGTGCTCGCCCTCGTACAAAATCGCCGTATCGAAGATCTCGTTGAAGAATTGCGGGTGCGTCGGCCACTCTTCCTGAAGGCGCGTGACCACGTTTCCCCCGACCGTAATGTGGATGTGGGGAAAGGCCTCTTTGATCATCTTGCAGAAGGTCAGGCCCGCCATCAGCTGCATCTGTGTGCCGATGGACACGCCCACCACATCCGGCTGCTCCCGCGCCACCACCGGCAGTACCAGCTGGCGGCACACATCGCGGTAGACATTGACCCGCTCGTCCTCCAAACAGGCGAACACTTCCCTGGACACACCCGGCCGATAGCCGAGGTTGCTCTCCATCGGATAGAAGACGAGGGACGCCGGGTAATAGGCGGCGGAGATGTACTGCATGACCTCGCGGAAGGTATTCAGCGCCCATTCCAGCCGGTCGGCCTCATAAAACGACGGCCCGCGCACGACCCGCTTGGCCTCTTCCGCCCGTTCGGCCAGGTCGAACACGTCCAGCTCCCGTTTGGCCCGCAACACGGCCAATTGGTCCTGCTCCGCGTCGGTTAGCAAGCCACGGTCGTCTTTTTCCTCCAGCAGCTTGGCCTGGAGGTCGATCCGCCCCTTCACCCAAAACAGGAACGTCTCGCTGAAGAACAGGTCGTACATCTCGATGTTGATGTCTTTTTGCACGACCGCATGGCCCGCCTGGCGCAGCACGGCCGTCAGGCTCGGCAGCGCCAAGTAGGGCGCCGTCGGGACCCACTCGGGCGGAAACAACAAGAGCGTCTTGAGCTTGCGCCCCCCCGCCTTCACCGGCGCCAGCCCATCGATTTGGACCAACCCGTTCCCGCTCACGCCTGCCCCCTCACGTCCGTCCTGCCCCCCGCGCGCCGCTCACATCTTACCGGCCAAGGTCGGCGGCTGCACATGCTCTTGCTTCGCCGCCGCATATTGCAGCTTCGGCAAGATCGCCAACCCGAACTTCGCGATGTAGAGAAAGATGTACTCGCGGATGAAGATCCGCAGATCCCACCCCGGATGGTGGTTCCGTTCGAACTGCTCGAACACCTGCTCCGCCTGCTCGATGCTCAACCCCTGCTTGACCGTGTAGTAGTAGTCGAGCGCCAGATCCCAGTCGGGGTTCTTGTAGGCCGTCACGCCCCACTTCTCCGGATGCTTGGCGACCGGGTTGTGCCGCCCCAAGTCAAAGGTGCCGAAGCCCAGCGAGTGCACGTAGTCCTTGTTCTGTTCGAGGAACTGCACCGACTGCCAGGCCTCCTCGCGCGTCTCGCCGGGAAAGCCGAAGAAGCCCATGCAGTGGTTCCAAATGCCCGCCTCGGCCGTCAACTTGAGATGGCGAGACATGATCTCGGTCGTCGTGGCCTTGTCCATGAGCTGCAGTACCCGCTCCACCCCCGACTCGTAGCCGAAGTGCAGATAGCGGCAGCCCGAGGCCTTGGCATCCTGCCAGACCCCTTCCTCCAGCAAGCTCTTCTCAAAGCGCATGTGCGTCGTCCAGAAGATGCCCATGTCCGCCTCGACCAACCCACGCGCCAGTTTGCGGAACAGCGCCGGCGGATACGACTCGTCGGTAAAGTGGAAATGCCGCGCGCCGTACCGGTCGCGCAAATACCGAATCTCCGCCAGCACGTCCTGAATCTTTTTCGACCGGTAGCCGGCGGTATAGCCTTCCCCGTGGTCGCAGAATTCGCAGCGGCCCCAATAGCAGCCGCGCGTGGCCAGATACGGCAGCGTGCGCGTGGGGACGAAATACTTGTCCAGCGGCAGCCCGTCGAAATCGGGCGGCGGCAAGCGGTGCAGATCCTCGGCGTAGCTGGTCGCGGAGGTGTGCACGCCCATCTCATCCTTGTAGATAGTGTTCGGCACGTCCTGCAAAGGTTGCTTCGCCCCGACCGCCTCCACCAGTTGCAGAAAGGCCGTCTCCCCTTCGTAGACCACGGCGCTGTCGAAATACTGGAACAACGGCGACTGCGGCAGCACATCGCGCAGGCGCGTGACCGTGTTGCCGCCGATCGTGATGTGGATCTGCGGGAAGTGCTGCTTGATGAGCGAGCAGAACGTCATGGTGGAGAACATCTGCTGCTGCAGCACGATAGACACGCCGACGATATCGGGCTGCTCCGCCTCAATGGCCGGCTTGACCAGATGCTCAAACACGTCGCGGTAGATGTTGACCTGCGTATCCTCCACCGCCTCCATCACCTCGGAGGACACATAGACTTTGTAGGGAAAGCTCGTCTCCATCGGCGGCATGCAGATGCGCGCCGGGGCGTACACCAGCGAAATGGCCGCGGTAATCTCCCGGAAGGTGTTGATCGCCCATTCGAGCTGATCCGGGTCGTAAAAGTCCGGGCTGCGCACGATGGCCTTCGCCCGCTCGGCGGCCTTGGCCAACGCGTCGATCCGGGGGCGAGTCAGGTCGCAGAGGGCCAGTTGGACGTCCCGTTCCCAGTCCTCCAACCCCCGTTTCTTGTCGAGTTTGCGGTACCGGTCGAGTTGCTGCGTCACCCGGCGAAAGACACGCTTCAGGAAGTCTTCGCTGAAGAACCAGTCATACATCTCCAGATTAATGTCTTTCTGGACGACCGTATGGCCGGCTTGGCGCAGGAACGCCGTCAGGGTCGGGAGGCTCAGATAGGGTTCGGAGGGATACCAATCCGGGGGAAAGATGAGCAGAACCTTCAGCTTCCGCCCACCGGCCTCGTCCGACACGCGGCGCCAGAGCTGAATCAGCTCGCGGGAGGCCCGCTCGCCCTTGGAGTACTCAATCCGCATGGTGTCGGTCCTTTATCGAACCGGCATTCGCAACCCAGCAGAATGCCGCGGGATGGCGCCCCAGCCGAAGCAATGCGAGGCCATTGTACGGGTGGGCCGGAACGATATTCAAGGGTATGGGCGGTACCGCCGGGATGGCCCGCAACACGGTCCGGCAGTGCGACTAGGGACGGCCTGCGCCCCCCACGCCTAATGGAGAAACCGAGGATCAAGTGAAAAGGGCACGGGATCTGCCCAGGTGATGCGCGTAACGTCCGGATGGGCGGGATTGAGCAGGTAGTTGCATTCGACGGGAATCAGCGCCGACGGGACGCGCAGGACCGCACTCGTTCGCTTTCGCACCCAGTCGCTCCCGAGCCGTTGCAGCGGCTCTTGGTCAGACGCCGCCTGCCAATGCTTAAGGGACTTCGGCACGTGCCGGAGGTCGACCGCGTCAACCCGCAGCCCAGGGGGAATCGTCGCGACGATGGAAACCAGATCCGCGGGGGCGAGATCCCGATCCACGTGAACCAAATACTCCAGTACTGCCAAGGACAGGGTTCCGGAGGCATACACCACCGCCGTTCCTGGCAAGTTCCAGCGGCCCCCGTACCGCCGGGCCCCCTCCCCATCCGGCGCCGCGTGCGCGCGGCGAGTGATGCGCCACACCCGCATCAGCTGATGACGCCGTAGTCCACTCGGCCGAGCACCCGTTCCACCGCCTGTGTCCCCAGGTCGGTGTCCAACAGGTCGAGCGGCGCGGCGTGGCCCAGTGCGCGATTCGGTCGCTGCAACCACTGGCCGGCCTTCTGCTCGCTCCCCAACACGTCCGTCGCCAGGGCCACAATACGCGCCACGCGCACCAGCCGGTCGGACTCGTCCGCCGACAAGCGCCGCGCCTTCCGGCGCCGCGCCAACGTGCGCTTGGGAATCATCAAAATCTCCCCCAGCCGTGACACGTCCACATGGGCACGGTCCGCCAGGGCCGAGAGTGCCGCAAAGGGCATACCTTCGCGAATGCGCGAGGTCATGTCTTCCGTGGAACGGACCGACTTCTTGATGACCCTCGCGCCACCCAGCACGTCGACCAGCAAATCATGAGCCGGCATATCGCGATCCCCACAGGTGCCACATGGCATCAGTATAGGGCCATCTGGCAGGCAGGTCAAGAAACGGCAGCGGAAGGGAGGATTGGAAGGCCATTCACCCAGACAAGCCCCGAAGCCATTGCTTCCCCTCTTAACTGTCGCCTCGCGTTGAAGGACAGGCCGGCAGGCTATTCACCGGCACGGACGACACTGCCGGGGCCGCCGATGACGAGATCAGGACACAGGGACAGGGACGGCCTGCGCCCCCCACGCCTAATGGAGAAACCGAGGATCAAGTGAAAAGGGCACGGGCTCTGCCCAGATGATGCGCGTAACGTCCGGATGGGCGGGATTGAGCAGGTAGTTGCATTCGACGGGAATCAGCGCCGACGGGACGCGCAGGACCGCACTCGTTCGCTTTCGCACCCAGTTGCTCCCGAGCCGTTGCAGCGGCCCCTGGTCAGAGGCAGGCCGCTAGGGTTTCAGATGTCAGAGCCCCCTAACACCGACTCCCGACCCCTTCTTTCGTTAACAACGACTCCCGATCCCATATTTGTATCCCACGCGACGGTTCAGGACGTGATAGGCGAGGTCTCCCGCCGCAAGGCGCGGGCGGCGTGGCATGATGAAATGTTTCCCGAATGCATTGTGGGCCGGTCAAGAAAAGACTCCCGACCCCTTTTCTGTCGACTCCCCCGCTGCCGCATCGTCGATTCCAAGCCCAGCGTCGCGGTAATCGACGCCTGCAATCCCCTACCCCAAACGGCTGCTGCCGATTCACACCACTCCATAGCATCGCTATACACTACAGCCACCGGAGTGATGGATACGCCACCAACTTTGCGCTAGACTCTCCCCATTAGAATTTCGAGTCCAGCTTGCTCTACTAAGTAGCAGGGCTCTTATCAACCGGACGTGCAGCAGAAGACTCCCTCTCCCTATGAAACCTATTGCAACCCTAGGGCCTCAAGGAACTTTTTCAGACCTTGCGACGAATCGATTTATCGATACATCAGCGCAACCATACGACGTGCGCTACTATGACTCGATTAAGAAGGTACTGAAAGCAGTTGGAACCGACTGCACGTCAGGGGTCATCCCGATCGAAAACTTCTCCGAAGGATTTATTCCAATAGTCCTGGATACGCTCGCAAGTCGCACTCTCTCTATCGTCGCTGAAATCTCTCTTCCCATAGAATTTTCATTTATTTCGAAGGCACGACATCTCCATGAAATCCGGAAGGTCTTCGTGCAATTCGCCGCAAAAGGGCAGTGTGAAGAATTCTTGTCTGGGCTGAAAGAGGTCGAAGAAGTGATGACTCAAAGCAACATCGAGTCATTGGCTGTGCTGCGCTCTGAACCGATGACCTCTGGCGCCATCGTCCCTTCACATGCAGTCCAGCACCAAGACTTTCCCCTCGTCATCCAGCGCGTCCATGACTTTGAGCACAACCAAACGCGCTTCGCGGTAATCTCATCCGAACCAGGCACAGAGATCTCGAACAGGAACCATGCGACATATAAAACTTCTCTGGTCGTCTTAGGTGAGCGGGATTATCCAGGCCTGCTGGCCGGCGTGCTCACGTCATTCTCAAGCCGGATGATCAACGTCACGTCGCTGGTCTCAAGACCAAACAGAGCCAAGTTTGGCCAATACAATTTCTTTATCGACATTGCAGGCCATGCTGAGGACCCGCTAATCACAACAGCCATCGGCGAGATCGAAGCCCAATGCTCGCTGAAAGTTCTCGGTTCATATCCCGCAGCTCGATTGGGATAAGAAACACGGCGGGACCGACGTCCCCCCCATATTGAG
>FKKE01004482.1_pt1 | contig 18103 bp, 17 predicted proteins | sample 1106331 | NCBI WGS metagenome assembly FKKE01 (sample SAMEA3931202, study PRJEB13176) | freshwater metagenome | biome: Drinking water system; feature: drinking water; material: freshwater | place: China | collected 2013-02-06 | reverse complement strand
CTAAGCTTGGTCGCGGTCCCCTGCACCAGATCATGGCCGACCTCCAAGGCGGTCCGCTGCCATTGCTCCAACTGCGGGACGGTAAGGCCGTCGGGCACGAGGGGCGGCAGCACGACATGGATCACCGTCAGCTCTGCCTTCGCTGCCAATGGATGGTCGGTGAGCCATCGCACGATGCGACCGGCGTCGTCCTGGTGCTGCACGGCGACGAGCATGCGACGCGGGGCTTCCATCGGTCGCTTGACCAGCAGGACTGAACAGGTGGCGTGGAGCAGCACGCGGTGTGAGACGCTCCCCAGCAGCGCTTCCGACACTCGTCCGCGGCCGCGCGGGCCTAGCACAATAAGATCCGCAGCGGCCGTGCGGGCGGCGTCGAGAACGATCGTTGCGGGGGAGCCGAATTCGCACCGGCGATGGACCTGAGCGACGTGCGACGGAACAAGGGCGGCCGTCCGTTCCAGCAACTGCTGGCCCGATTCCGTCATGCCCCGGCGAAATTCGTCATAGCCTTGCAGATTCATCGCTTGGGCTACGATGGGATTCTCCAGGAATCCCAGATTCACGGCATGGACGAGCGTCACATCCGTGGGCGTAAACAGGCGCGTGGCCTCTTGGACGGCGTTAAATGCCTGGTCGGACCAATCTACCGCGATGACGATGCGCATAGTTACTCCAGTGAGCCAAATGGTGAACGATAAACGCTAAGAAACCAGCGATGAGCAGGGAACGAGGAGCGCTGAGCGAGGGATCAGGATTCTTCCGTTCAGCGTTCTGGGTTCTGCGTTGGGGGCCGCGTTCCTCGTTCAGCGTTCCTCGTTCATGATTGTCTTAGAAGAGCGGATGGGGCGCGGTGCCAAACTGCAAGGCCCGGGCCCGCTCCCCCGAATTGCCTCGGATGCGCCATGCGCCGTTTTCCTTGCCCAGATAATGGATTTCCCCATACCAACTGTCGATCGCGGTTTTGCCTACCATCACCTCCGACCTGGCGAGGAGGACGCCGTTGCACGTGACCTCGGCGATCAGGGCATTCTTCGGCCCGGTCACGATGATGCGGGAGAACAGATGGGTCGTCGACAGATCCCGGTGATTCGCGAAGAGGCTCTCCCAAATGCGGCGCACGTCCGCCTTGCTGAGACCGTGGTAGTTGTAGTCGTTCGAATAGACCGCCATGATGCCGTCGATATCCCGCGCTTTGAGCGCCTCCTCGGCCCGCTCGAAGGTGGCCAGGATGGCCTTGACCGTTTCCTCATCCGCTTCCAAGGTCGTACCCGGCAGGATTTCGACACCGGCCGGCGCCTCGCACGGCCAGACCGCGTTCCAGATCACCAGTGCGGCCACGAGCCATCCGAACCGCCGGGACACTCTTTTATGAACCGTCTCTCTTCTGGATTCCATCGCCTCACCCCTTACGCTCCACGCCGCTCGCCTCGTGTTCCTACGCCGCCGGCACTTCGAGCATGTACAGCTCGCCCTTCATCTGCGGGTGCAGGTCGCAACGGAATGAGTAATTGCCCGTCCGCTCCGTGGTGAAGCGCACGACGAGCGTTTTCCCAGGGTCCACATAAAATCCCTCGATACCCTTGCCATAGCTCACGATGCCTTCGCCTTCCGCGTTGACCAAGAGATTGCCCAGCACTTGCGAGGTGAAGCCATGCCGGATGATGTCCTGGTTGCGGATGATGACCACCGTCGGCGTGTGGAGTCGGATCGGCGTCGGCTGCGTCAACAAGAACTTGGAATCCCGCACGACGATCTCGATGCGCTGCTCCTCCGCGACGTCGCGTGGCGACTCCGCTTGCCCGATTGTGGGGAGGGCGGGACCGAGCGCCGCCAGCAGACAGAACATTCCGGACCGGATGAGACGCGTAGCCAACATGGAGTTCCTCCCTTGTATCGAGTGGTCGATGTCCTCATTACCGCCGTGCTTCGATATCCGCATAGTGTACCGCAAGTGTGTTGCGCAAAGCTTCCCGTAGTTCATGGCCGCTGAGCTGCCGATTGGACAGCTTGCGAAGCCGGGCGGCCAGCGCGGCGTCGCCGAGCGTATGCTCGGCCCATCGGACAAAATCCTGTCGGCGGTCATGGTATTCAAGGCTCTGGATCGGCAGGGTCGGGATCTGTTGCAGGAATTCGAACAGGCTCGCCGCTTCCACGCCGATTCCGCCGCGCTCGTCCCGAAACCAGAAGCGTTTGCCCGGCGGCAGCGGCGTATCCAGGTACTTGTAGAGATGGCGCACGTGCGGCACCCGGCGCATGGCTGGCCGGAGTTGCGCCACCGTGCCGCCGCAGAGCAAGGCGTTGCCCGGCGGGAGCGCGGTGGCCTTGGCGTCGTCGATGCTGCAGTCTTTGCAGTGGGTTTGGAGGGCCCGCAGGGCCTCGGATTCGGTCAGGCGGGTGAGGAGGAGCTGGTGGAGCTGCTGCAGGACGCTCGCGTCCATCCGATCGGGTCGATAGGAGACGAAGGCCCACCCGCCGTCCTTCAGCCAGGGGAGCACGGCGGTCGTCACCTCGCCGTCCGGGATCAGGAATTGTTGCGCCTCTTCGACGACGATCCAATGGGGGCGGTACTTGCGATGGCGCAGGGGCCGGACGGTTCTGAGCAGCTCGGCCACATAGGCCGTGCGAAGGTGCGGGGGGTAGCGACTCAGGTCGAGCACCACGGAGACGACGGCTGCATCCAGCAACGAGACGACCGCGGACGGCGCCGGCAATGACGCACGATCCCCCTCGATCACGACAAATTGCGGCAGCGCGCGGAGGACGCCGAAATCTCCCTCCGGATCGATCAAGAGGACTTGATAGTCCTCATGGTGCAGGCCCTCCGCGAGCAGCCCGACCATCCACGACTTGCCGGTTCCCGAATCTCCGAAGACCCCGAGATTGCGTCCGGCCAGGCGGGAAGCCGGAACGGCCACCTGCGCGCCCTCTGCGTTCTGGCCCAGGGCGATCGGTCGTTCATGATGGAGCGGCACATCACAGTAGCGTTCGCCGAGCGGATATTGGCGGAGAATTTCCAGGACGCCGCGAGGGCCTGGTTCCGTGGCCACGACATCGGCCATCTCGCGGACGGCCGGGATGGCGTCGCTTACGGCCACAGCCACTTCCGCCAACTTCAGCATCGAGAGATCGTTCTCCGCGTCGCCGAAAGCGGCGACGTTGCGGGGCGAGAGTCCGCAGATGGTCAGGAGTCGTTCCAGTCCGCCTCCCTTCGACGTGCCCATGGGCGTGACCATCACCGCGCCCTTGTTATAGTCCACGGAGGCTCCCCCGCCGGAGGTTCGCAGCACCTCCCACACCGCCTGATCGTGCGGGAGCCATGTGGCGGCGATCGCCATCCCCCGTTCCATCGGAATCCCGGCCTCGGCGAGTCCCTTCGTGATATGGGGCGGCAACTGCCCGAACGGAAAATACAATTCCCCGCTGGCCTGGTGTGACAACACCGCCCCGTTTTCCCAGACAATTCCCATGAATAGCTCGGCCAGGCTCCCGAGCGAGACCGTCTCGAACCGGCGTCCCGTCACGAGAAAGAGCGCGTGACCGGTCAGCCGACATTGCTCGAGCGCGGACTCGACATCCGGTGGCACAACGCCTTCCACCGCGAGCGTGCCATCGAAGTCAAAGGCCAGGACCTTGCGGTACATTCTTGCCTATCGGCGCAGTGCTGAGTTCTGAGTGCTGTGTACTGAGTGTTGACTGAGCAAGAGTTAGAAGTCTGAGGTTAGAGGTTCGAGGCAGGAACGCTGCGACTAGGTCTTCCGGCCTCAAACCTCAGACCTCAAACTTCGGTCACCCCCCAGCGCCATCGTCTAGATTCAGCCCCCTCAGCACTCATCGCTCAGCACTCGGCACTGGGTTAGATGCCCACCAGAGTCCGATGCGCGCTGACGGCTTTCAGCGCGTCCATGACGTCGTGATACGACAGATCGGGCTCCCGTTTGCCCTTGGGTTCCTCCGCATGGAGGATGAAGTCGTTCATGGCGACCATGCCTTGCAGGAAGCCGCTCTGGTCGACGACGGGAAGCCGGCGGACCCGCTCCCGCTTCATGAGGTGCAGCGCATCCTTCGCTTCATCGTCGGCCGTACATGCATGCACCTTGCCCGTAATAGTCTCCCACACGGTGATGTCCGAGGCGACTCGCCTCTTGGTGGCGACCGCCATGCAGATGTCGCGGTCGGTGAGCATGCCGATGACTTTGCCGTCATGGTCGACGACCGGCAGGGCGCCGCAATCGCTGTCCCACATCATGGATGCGGCGGCGGCCAGGTTGGTCGCCGGCTCGCAGGTCTGGACCGGACTGGTCATAATCTCTTTGATTTTCATGATGGTTCCCTCCGGGTAAAGTAACGTGGATTACCGTGCGACATGTCGTTGCCGGACCCCTGCCTCGACCCTCGCGGCGCAGGAGGACTTGCGTTCTAACGCGGCACAAAGTGCGCGCGTCGATTCTCCTGCCAGCAGGCTTCGCTATGGTCGGTGCAGAAAGGCCGCTCCTTCCCGTAGCTCACAATCTTGATTCGGTCGCCTCCCACGCCAAGGTCCTCTAAATACCGTTTGACTGCCTGAGCCCGACGCTCCCCCAGTACCATGTTGTAGGCATGGGTGCCCCGTTCATCGCAGTGGCCCTCGATCACGAATGCGCCGGCGATCCCGTTTTTCAACGCGTGCGCGTTGTGTTCGAGCGCGGAGCGGGCGTCGACCCTCAGAGCCGACTGGTCATAGTCGAAAAAAATGTCGGACAGGGTCGGGGCCGCGGCGGCTGGCGCCGGGGTCGGTACCGCGGGAGGAGGGAGGGGCGCCGGCACCGGTGGAGGCGGCACGACCTCGGTCACCCGTTCTTCCGGAGCGGCAAGAGGCGGAGGGGGGATCATCTCCGGCTTGTGCGCTTCGACCGGGGCGGGGGGCGCAGGCAACGGGACGCTCTCCGCACGTGGAGCTTTAGGAGGCGGTGCCAGGGGGGGTGGAGCAACCGGCTCGATTCGCGGAGCCTCCGCCGGTGCGGAGGCCGGCGGCATGGCTGCGGCGGTCGGCGCCGGCTTGACCTGTTGTTGTGAGGCGCCGCCGCCGGTCACTTGCTTGGCACAACCAGGCATCAATGGGAGGATGCCGAGCCCGATGAAAAACAGCAGAGCCGATCTGTCAACATGTTGTAAAGACTTCACGAGAAGCTTGCTCCCTTTTATTTATGGCGTGTGGATCGCTTTCGCCGAGATCCCTTCCGCGTGTTTTTCATACGTGATTCGCACATGGTCGCCGCTCTTGATCTCCGCCAGACTCGCCCGTTTCTTCCCACGCGTCACCGGCACGTCGGCGGCGACCGTCGCTCCGACAATCATCTCCTCCCTTGAGGGCAGCCGGACTTTCACCACGATGATAGGGGGTGTGACAGCCACGTTGACCGCCTCGACTTCCCCCGAGACCGTGCGAACGACGGAACCGGCCGCCTGCGAGGAGAGCGGCAGCCAGAGGATGAGGAGCCCGAGCGCCGCCAACACCGACCGGAACAAGCGTCTCAAATGGGCATGGTTCATGTGTGCCCTACCTGGTCCAAGTTGCCCGCAACGACTGGGCCGAGTCCCGGTAGCGAAATGTAAACTCCCCGTCATAGGCGTGATGCATGGCTTCGCCGATGTGTCTGGCCAGGTGGGTGTCCGTGGTCTGCACCACAAAGCCCTGTCGGCTGTACTCAATGACCATGATCCGGGACAGGGGATGTTCGGCATTGGTTTTCCGCTCGATGCTCCGCGCCAGGTTCAGCAGTTCCTGTCGATGCGCGAGGACATAGGAGCCTTTCACCGTGAGCAGGCCAGCCGGATAGCGATCCGCCGTGCGCGCGCAGGCGGCGCAGGTGACGGCGGAAGCCCCGGTCGGTTTCTTGCCCCACGTCCACCGGCCTTTGTGGAAGACGGCGCTGCACGTCCGACAGACGGCGGGCTCTTTGAGCTTGCGCCTCAGTTTGTACGTATCGTGCCGGACTTCCTGCACCATGCGGGTCCGTTGCGTGGAACGCCTCCCCGGCGTGCCGACTGGGATCGTCATAAAATATTCTCCTTCGTCGTGAATCCGTGTCTCCCGCTTCAGGCGGTGGCCATTCGATCCTTGGGCTCGCGACCATGCAGCGCCGCGGCCGCCCGTTTCAGATAGTCTCGCACTTCCTCGTCGCTCACCTGTGCAAACTCTTCGTAGTGATTGCCTACGGCCCAGAACGGCTCGGGGGTCTGGAGCACCACCAGCTCGTCGACCAGGTTCCGTAGCCGACGAAGCGTATCCACCGGCCCCACGGGCACGGCCGCCACCAGGCGGCCGAGGCTCTGCTGATTCAGCGCCTCCACGGAGGCAAAGAACGTCGCACCCGTCGCCACGCCGTCGTCGACCAGCAGAACGGTGCGCTTCTCCAAAGGAGGAAGGGCGCGCCCACCGCGATAGGTCGCCTGTCGTCTCGCGATCTCCTGTCGCTCCCGCTCGATCAGAGCTTCCAATCGACCCGGTCTGGCACGCAAGTCATCCAGAATGTCACGGGCCTGCGGGTTGAAATACACCGTCCCCGTCTCGGCAACGGCGCCGATCGCAAATTCCGGGTTCTCAGGCGCCCCGAGCTTTCGCGTGATAAAGACGTCCAGCGGAATATGCAGCGCCAGACTGATCGCATAACCCACCGGCACGCCGCCACGTGGCAAGGCCAAGATGAGCGCCGAGGGATCAGCCCGATAGGGCGTCAGCCGACCGGCGAGCCGGCATCCGGCGTCTTCTCGATTCAGCAAGAGCACAGCGCCTCCCTCCGGCGAGTTCCCCTACTCCGCAATACCCCCGGTGAGACTGATTCCGATGAGACACAGAGCCGCAAGCAGGAGCGCCATGATCATCCACCAGAGATGAGGCTGCGGCTTGCGTGATACTCCCGTCGGATGGAAGTCCCACGGGATTTCGAGAAAATGAGGGTGACGGAACATAGCGCCCTCCCTTTGAGGAAAGCCGAGGCTCAGGTTCAGGCTGAGCGGTGCGCGCCCGCTCTTACCTCGACCTCAAGCCGAGCCGTGACCTTCGACTCATGCGACCTTGACCTCGATGCTCTTCGGCTTGGCCTTCTCCGACTTTGGCAAATGTACTTTCAGGATGCCGTCCTTGTACTCGGCAGAGACCTTGGTGCCGTCGGCGTCTTCCGGCAGCGTGAAGCTGCGCACAAAGCTGCCGTAGGCCCGTTCGACGCGGTGATACTTCTTGCCCTTTTCCTCCTTCTCGTACTTGCGTTCCCCCGAGATCGTGATCACGTCGTCCTGAACGGTGAGCTTCACATCTTCTTTCTTGATCTCCGGCAGCTCCGCCTTGATGAGATATTCTTTCTCATCCTCGGTGATGTCCACAAGCGGCGACCACTCCGCCACGGTCATGGACTCCTTTCCGCCATCGCGGGTTCCAAGCGGTCTGCCCAGCAAGGACGATAGGCGTTTTTCGATGTCCTCGATCTGCTTGAACGGATCCCAGACGGTTTTGAACGGTTCCCAGCGGGTGAGTGCAGTCATGATGACATCCTCCTTGGTGAATAGTGGGAAATTGGGCATCTCCCCCTTGTGGGAATTGCATTGGGAATGCCAGACATCACCCGTCTTACAACCTCATGCGGAGTCCAGATTTTCAAGGAGATAGGAAGTCTGGAAGACCGAGCAAGTCTCCCCTCTGGGCGCCTCTGGGGCGGAAGGCGACAGCGGCATCTTCGCATGATGTTGCCTTCTACCTCAACCGAGAGAAGGCGTCCGTCTTGATTCGGCGGATCCGGATGGTTACCCGGAACCTGGAAGGAGGTGAAGCCAGGATAAGGATCGATGCCCGTCCTTGTGCAGAGAGAACGAAGAGGGCGGTGCGGAGTCGAGGTCCGAAGGGATGCGCCTCCATCTCGGTGCCAGTAGGAGGCACGGCTCCGGTGGGAGCCTGATGAATGGGAGGCGCAGGGTGACCAAGCCGGGAGGGACTTGCTGGATCACCCGGATTGGCTCCGGCAAGTAGGCAGATGAGCTCCCCCACACGAGGGCGGTAGCTTGTTTCCTCCCTCGACCGGTTCCTCCAGAGTTCAGGGAGGGGGGGTTCATTTCTTACGGGTTACATCGGGATTACGCAGCGCAGCGAGAGCGGACAAAATTTCAGCCGGGCGTGGGGGGCAGCCCGGAATATGCAGATCCACGGGAATATGGCGATCAACCGGACCGGTCACGGCGTAGCTGCCCTTAAATACGCCGCAATTGATTGCGCAGTCTCCAAGTGCAATGACGATCTTGGGATCGGGAGTCTGCTTGTGCGCATCTTTGAGGGCTCTCTCCATGTTGACCGTGACCGGCCCTGTGACTACCAGGGCATCGGCGTGACGCGGTGAGGCTGCAATATGAACCCCGAACCGTTCGACATCGTAAATCGAATTGGTCAGGGCATTCATCTCCATCTCACAGGCGTTGCACGACCCGGTGTCCACTTCGCGAATCGCCAACGAGCGACGAAACGGTGTTGCTTTGGTACGGGAGGCGGCATCAGACTCGCCGGGCCTCGGCGAGACCTCAGGGTGTTGACCGGTGATGACCCCGGTTTTCAGGCTCTTCTTGATGATGCGAAACATGGCGCCTCCAGGCGGAAATGAATCATTGATTCATCGGGTCATTGACTCATTGGAGATGATCGTTCTCCAAGAGAAATGGCTCAATGAACCACTGACACAATCGTCAATTCTTCAGAGATCGTTGCCCGCATACGAGAGATTGAAGCTCTTATTGATCAAAGGAAAGTCCGGGATGATATTCCCCAGGACCGCCCACTGAATCGCCGGCCAATTCACAAACGAGGGATCACGCACTTTACAGCGGTGAATCGTTCCGTTCTCGCCGGCCACCACGACATAGAGAATTTCCCCTCGCCAGCCCTCGACCGCTGACAAGGCCCAGTCGCCGGCGGCCGGCATGCGATCCGGCTCGACCGTGATCGGCCCTGAGGGGATGCGGATGCGGATTTTGCGGATCAACCGCATGGATTCGTGAATCTCGTCCATCCGCACCCGCATTCGTGCTCGCACATCTCCGTAGCGATAGGTCGCAACCTTGACCTCCAGTTCGTCGTACGCGGCGAAGGGACGATCGCGCCGGATGTCCTGGCTCAGGCCGCACGCCCGCGCCACAAGCCCCACCACTGCATGGTCCCACGCCGTGCGTTCTCTGAGAATGCCGGTCGTTTCGAGCCGGTCAATGAGGGACGCATTGGCGGACACGATGTGCTCCAGCTCGGCAAAATCCGGCTCGATGGCGTCCAGCTCCGCCACGATCTCATGGAGTTGCTCCGCGGTCAGATTTCGACTCACGCCGCCGACCCGGATGACATCGCGGAGAAACCGTGAGCCGCACAACCTATCGTTGAGCTGCATCAACCGTTCCTTCATGCGCCCGCAGTGCGCGTGCGCCAGCGCATAGGCCGTGTCATTGCAGATTGCTCCCACGTCCCCGAGGTGGTTGTGCAACCGTTCGAGTTCCAAGAACAGGCTGCGAAGATATTTCGCCCGCCGCGGCACCTCGAGCGCAAGCAGGGTCTCCACGGCCTGACAGTAAGCCAAACTGTGTCCCACGGTGGTATCGCCGGAGACCCGTTCCGCGAGCGGAACGGCGTCGGTCAGGCGCTGCTGCTCGAAGAGTTTTTCGATGCCACGATGCTTCCAGAAGAGCCGGAGCTCCAATTGCATGATCGGCTCCCCCGCCACGGAGAACCGGAAATGCCCCGGCTCGATGATGCCCGCGTGGATGGGGCCCACCGGAACTTCGAAGACGCCTTCGCCTTCGATCTGCCGGAAGTGGTACTCGCCCTGTTGTCGGCTAAGGACCCGATCCCATGCGAAGTCCTTCTTCAACGGATGGGTGCCCTTGGGCCAATGCTCGTGCCGAATCAGGCGCCGCAAATCCGGATGTCCCAGCGGAATCAATCCGAACATGTCGCGAATTTCCCGCTCATACCACTTGGCGGCATGGATATGCGGCGTGATGGAATGGAAGGATCGTTCACCGTCGGGGAGCTCCGTCACAAGCAGGAGCCAGTCCCGCCGTTCGGCCAGTGTGAAGAGGTGCCAGATCTCGTGTCCGGCTTCGCTGGGTTGTTGCGCCACCGCCCAGAGAAGCGACAATGAGCCTCGAATGGCTGGCTGCGTATGCACATAGTGCGCGACGGTCGGCAGGTCGTCTCGCTTGAGCCACACGACCGGAATGCCATGCACCGCGGTCACCGACGCGATGACCGGGCCGAAGTCTTCCTGTAGCTTGGTGACCGCTCCCTTGGCATCAGTCATTCCGGCCTCCCCCTCACTTCGCCAGGACGATGTGTGTCGCGTGGTCCAGTATCATCCTGATCTGATCGGGCATCGTAATCCCTAACCCCACCAGCGCGAGCGCCGTCACGACGAGCGGCACATGGCCGATATCCCAACGCTCGCCCCGACCGATCCCATCCGGCGGGGTCCCCCATACCATCCCGACCAACCGGTAGGTGAACCCGCCGAACAGCACCACCGCAAACACGACGAACAGCCCCACCAGTGCCAAGCTGCGTACCGTGTCATCAATGGTGATCGTGAGAAACTGTCCGACGTGCAGGGTATCCGAGGCAAAGGTCTGAGTGGCCAATGCCGAGACCACGAGGACTTCGCTGTCGAACAACGCGAAAGGAGGCATGCCCACCAGCGCAAGACCGGCGATCAGCATGGCCACGGCCGTGAGCGGTTGAACGGTGGCCAATCCGCAGACGCCCGTAATCTCACGAGTCTGGAACCGGCGGGCGACGTTGCCGGCCGCGAAGAACGCCAGCGACTTCGCCAGTGCGTGATTCAGCAGGTGGAAAAGCCCCCCAAACGTACCCGCGATCCCCCCGACGCCCAATCCCGTCACGGCCAACCCCATGTGTTCGATGCTGGAATAGGCGAAGAGCCGTTTGTAGTCCCGTTGCACCAACATAAAGAACGCGGCGACGACAAAGGAGAGGAGACCGAGCAGAATGAGAAGATTCCCTGTGAACGACGGCGGCAGGGCCTGATCGACGATAATCTTGCTGCGAACCACCGCGTAGACGGCCACGGTCTCCAGCACCCCCGCCAGCATCGCCGTGACCGGCGCTGGCGCTTCACTGTATGCTTCCGGCAGCCAGGCGTGCATGGGAACCAACCCGATCTTGGTCCCATATCCGACCAGAAGAAAAATGAACGCGAGCTTGAGCACATGGGGATCCAATCGGTCGGCGACGCCCATGAGCGTGGTGATATTGAGGGCCGCGCTGACATCGCCCAGCACGCGGACCGAGGAATAGTAGGTCAAGACTGTGCCGAAGAGCGCCAAGGCGATCCCGACGGAGCAGAGGATCAGATACTTCCAGCCGGCCTCCAGCCCTTCGCGTCGCCTGAAAAAGGCGATCAGAAACGTCGTGGCCAGCGTGGTGCCTTCGATGGCCACCCAGAGGAGACCCATGCTGTTGGCCACCGTCGCCATGACCATCGCGAAGAGGAACATGTGAAACAGGAAGAAAAAACGGCTGAGCCGTCGAGCCGGAATCACGCCGCGGGCCACATGATCGTCGAGATAGGCCCAGGTATACAGCGAGCAGGAGAGACCGATCGTCGCAATAATGAACAGCACGAACGCCGACAGGGCGTCCACATACACAAAGTCACCGAGCGCCTTGATCGGGCCGTGTGCCAGCACCCGTCCGGTCATCTGTGTTTCGGCCACGAACAAGGCCGCCATCGTCGCCAGGTTCAGCCCGTGCAAGAGACGGGCGTCCCGCAGCGCCAAACTCAGCATCCCGGCGAGACACGGTGCCAATAACAGGACAGGGACCGCCAGGTTCGTCATGTGTATCAGGGAACCTCCGTGGTCTGGCTGAAGAGGCGCGCCACCATCTCGAGCAAGGCGGCGAACGACGGAGGCATCTGAAGCCCGATCACCCCGAGCGCCGCCAGGTTCACGCCGATCGCGGCGCCGGTAAAGATCCGGCATCGCCGTCCCAGGGGGCGACCGTCGGCGAGCGGGGCACCCAAGGCCATGCGCAGCACCTGGTAGAGCAGTGTGGCAAACGCCAGGGTCAGCAAGCCCAGCAGTCCGTAGGCCACGGCCGGCGTGGCGGTGAAGGCCGCGGTCGTGATCAAGAGTTCGCTGACGAATAATCCCGACGGCGGCATGCCGCCGAGCGCAAATCCGGCCACCAGAATAGCCCACGCCGCCAACGGCATCTGATACAGGAGTCCGGGGACTCGATCGAGCATCCTGTGCTCATGCCGCAGCAGGACCAGCCCCGCGCCGTAGAACGCGGTGGATTTCGTCAGCGCATGATTCAGCAGGTGCCAGAAACCGGCCAGCACGCCGGTGCCGCCGATGCCGAACCCCACCAGGCTGATCCCGATGTGCTCGATGCTCGAATAGGCGAAGAGCCGTTTGTAGTCTCGTTGTACCAGGAGGGAGGTCGCCGCCACCGCAATGGACAGGAGCCCGAGCCCGATCATCAATCGGCTCGTGAAGGTCGACCCGAGTGTTCGGTCGGCCACGGCTTTGAAGCGAAGAATCGCATAGACCGCCACCGTGAGCATGTTGGCCGAGAGCATGGCGCTCACCGGGGTCGGCGCTTCGGCATGCGCGTCAGGAAGCCAGGAATGCATGGGCGCCATGCCCGCCTTCGTCCCGTAGCCGATGAGAATGAAAATAAACGCGATCATGATGGCGTTCTGATCCAGTGACGCGGCGGCGCGATAGAGATCCGGCCATCGAAGCGCCTCGCTTGTCACACCGAGGACATGCTCGGAAGAGTAGTACACGAGAATGGTCCCGAACAGCGCAAGGGCGATGCCCACAGAACTCAGAATGATATATTTCCACCCGGCCTCCAGCGCCGCTTTACTGCGCGCAAAGCCGATGAGCAGCGCGGCTGACAGGGTGGACCCTTCGATCGCAATCCACATGATGGCGACGCTTTCCACGTTCACGGCCGTCAACATCGCGGCAACGTAAAGATCAAAGAGACAGAAAAACTGCCTGAATCGTCGGAACGACAGACGACCGCGGTCGAGTTCTTCGCCCTGGTAGCCCACGGCATAGAGCGTGCCCGTCGCGCCCACGGCTCCGATAATCACGTCGAGCCAGGCACTGAGCCCGTCGGCATACAACAGGCGTCCCGCTCTCACGTGTCCTTCGACAAGGACGCTCTCCAGAATGAGCGATGCCGTCGCAGGCAAGACCCCAACCTGCACGCACTGCAAGGCCTCCACGACCCGCCGATGCCGCGAGAGGAGCGAGCCGAGACCGATGACCGCCGGAGTCGACACCAGCAGGATCAAGGAACAGGTCACGAAACTTACTCCTTCAGGACGGTCAGCTTGCTCGTATCCACGCTATCGAATGCATCCTGGATCTGGTGGGTATAAATGCCGATGATCAAGCCGCCGATCAGCACATCGAACAGCACACCCAATTCCACGATCAACGGCATCCCGTAGGCCGCCGCCGTCGCCCCGAGGAACAATCCGTTTTCCATGACCAGAAAGCCGACGACCTGTGTGACCGCCTTCTTTCTTGCGATCATCGTGAAAAACCCGATCAGCACAATGGCCAGTGCGATGGCCAGCGAATCGCGAGTGAGGAGAAAGCCCAGCGGGATGATGGGCTGCGTGATAAAGAACGCCAGCATCACGAGGACGCCGCAGATTAGCAGGCCGGCCGGCACGTTGATGTTCATCACCAGTTCCCGGGTGACGTTCAACCGCTCGATGACCTTCTTGAGAACCTGCGGGATGATGACGACTTTGATGACGATGGTCAGCGCGGCGGCGACATAGATGTGATGGATCCCCGTCAGAAAGGCCACCAGGGTCGCGGTGACGGCGAGGAAGGCCGACTGCAGCGCAAACAGGTCCACGCAGGCGGAGAGTCGCCGCTGGGCGACGATCGCGAAGCAGGTCAGCAAGAGGAGGGCGGAGCACAAGTCGACGAGTTGTGACCCGATGTTCGGCGAAATGTACATGCGCTCAACTCCGGAGGATGTAGAAGAACAGCAGCCCGAGCAGTGCCAGGATGAAGGCCACGCCCAGGAGATCCGTCACACGGAAGAGCCGAAGTTTGGCAAACATGCATTCGATGGTTCCAATCAACATCGCGAGGCCCGTGATCTTCACCAGATAGGTCAGCAGCCCGATTCCGATCGCGGTGGCCGTCAGCGTGGTCGCAATGCCCCAGGGCGCGAAGACGTTGGCGATCAGGGTCAGGAACACCACCAGCTTCAGGCCGGCCGACCATTCGACGAGCGCCAGATAGCGGCCCGAGTATTCCAGCACCATCGCCTCGTGGATCATGGTCAACTCCAGATGAGTCGCCGGATTGTCCACCGGGACCCGCCCCGTCTCGGCGATGGCCACGATAAAGAGGGCCGCCAGGGCCATCAGATGCGGAGACGGGTCCGTCACGATCCCTTCCAGGAGCGCCGTCTTATGGACGATGGTGCTGAGATTCGTCGACCCCGCTGTCAGCGCGATGGCAAAGATGGACAGGATCATGGCCGGTTCCGTCAGCGATGCTACGATGGCCTCGCGGCTGCTGCCCATTCCGCCGAACGCAGATCCGGCATCCAGCCCCGCCAGGATCAGAAAGAACGTCCCGAGGGCCAGGAGATACACGAGCGCGATGATGTTCCCGGCAAAATTCAGGGGCGTCTGGGAAACAAAGGCGGGGACCAGGAGGCCAGCCGCGAGCGTGGAAGCAAAGAGAATGTAGGGCGTCGCCGTAAAGATCCATGAGGTGGTCGTCGACACCACTGGCCGCTTTCGGAAGAGCTTGGCCAAGTCGGCATAAGGCTGAAAGACGCTCGCGCCGTGCCGGCACTGAAGCCGCGCCTTCACTTTGCGGATCAGCCCTACGATGAAGGGGGCAACCGCCAGCAGCACGACGGTTTGAGTGATCACGAGCACGACAGCGTGTGACATCGCCAGAGGCCTCACCGCCGGGGTTCAGGATTGAGGACTGAGCGCTGAGGACCGAGTAGCCGGAATCCAGCGTTGAACGTATAAACTGAAGTGCCACATCGACTCATTGATCCATTTGTTTATTGACTCAATGAACCGGTGACACAATGGTTCGATGCGTCGTGTGCGGTCATCGTTACTTTCGACTGACTCAGTCCTCATTCCTTACACGGCAAACAGCAGCAACACGACGAGCGTCACAAAGATGTATGACAAATACAGATGCAGACTGCCGGCCTGAAGGATGCGCAGCCGGTCGGCCATCACGGAAAAGCAGTTGACCACGGGATCGTAGAGATACTTCTGGAAAACAGGCACAATATGAAACTCGAAACGCCGCCGTTTGGCGAAGTAGCGGGACTCTTCGAGAAATTCGGTTTCCAGTTTCACGGTCGGTTGATAAATGGTGCTGAAGACCCGCTTGATCGGCTGGACGAATCCGGTCGCCGTGTATTCCATCCGCGGAGACAGATTGATCCCACACCCCCACGTTTTGTGATACCGCTTGGCCAGACGTCCCCCGAAGGCGAAGGCCAACCCGACACCGAGGAGGCTGAAGGCGATCAGCATGGCTGCCAGCATGGGCGGGGAGACGCTGGAGAATTCCACATTCGCCGGCGCCAAGGCCCAGCCGTCGAGGGCCAACACCTTGTGGCTGATTGCCGCGCCGGTCAGCGGCTCGGTGACATGATCGAGCAAGGGGACGACTACCATGGGGGCTAAACCCAGCGCCAGGCAGACCGCGGCGAGCAGCCCCATCCCGATTCGCATCGATGTCGCGACTTCCCGAGCCTGTCCGGCATGGGGGCTCCGCGGGAGCGCCAGAAACGACAGGCCGAAAGCCTTGGCGAAGCAGGCCAAAGCCAGGACGCCGGTCAAGGCCAGCATGGCCGCGGCGATCGGCAGCATCAGCTTGAGAAACAGAGTGGGAAGCTGAAAACTGAGGAAGAGACTTTGCAAGACCAACCATTCGCTCACGAAGCCGTTGGTCGGCGGAAGCGCCGAAATGGACACGGCTCCGATGAGAAAGAACAGGCCAGTCCACGGCATCCGCCGCAGCAATCCCCCATACTCCTCCATGTTCCGTGTGTGGGTGGCGGACAGGAGCGCGCCGGCTCCTAAGAAGAGCAAGGCTTTGAACATGGCATGGTTGATGGTGTGGTAGAGCCCGGCGAGGAGGCCGAGCGCGGCAAACTCCTTCTGCCCGTAGGTTTGGAAGATCATGCCGGCCCCGATGCCCAGCAAAATGATGCCGATGTTTTCCACGCTGTGAAACGCCAAGAGACTCTTCAGATCATGCTCCATCAAGGCATACATCACCCCGAGCAACGCCGACACTGCCCCGACGAGCAATACGGTGAATCCCCACCACCAGGGAAACGATCCGCCCAGAAAATCGAAATACACTCGGATCAGGGCGTAGATCGCCGTCTTGATCATGACGCCAGACATGAGGGCCGAGATATGGGAGGGCGCCGCAGGGTGCGCGTAGGGTAACCACACGTGCAACGGCACGATGCCGGCCTTTGTCCCAAACCCGACCAACGCGGCAAGGAAGGCGAAGGTACGCATTCCCTCAGAGAGCGGTTGTTCCGGATGGCGGAAGGCGTCAAACGAGAATGAGCCGGCGCCCTGGAAGAATATCAAGAATGCGAGGGTGACAAAGGCGGTCCCCACATGGGCCATGATGAAGTAGAAGAGCCCCGCGTACCGCACATCCGGGTTCTCGTGTTCCGTGACGACCAGGAAGTAAGAGACCAGCGACATGAGTTCCCACACGAGGAGAAAGAAAAATCCGTTGTCGGCGACGACCACGAGCGTCATGGAGAGCAGAAATCCTTGATTCAGAGAGGTCAGCGCGGCGAGAGACACCCGGCCATGGAAGTGCTTCAGATACCCGATGGCGTAGAGGGAGGCCGCCAGTCCGGCGAGCGAGATCGTCAGCAAGAAAAAAGCGGCCAAGGGGTCCAGACGTACTGCGAAGGCCAGCAAGGGTATGCTCGATGGCAATGAAACCGTGAACGGGGCAGACGCAATGAGCCCTCTGAGCCCGAGCTCGATCCCAAAGATGCTGCCGACGATCGCGCACACACTGCCAGCCAGTCCCTGCGCCCGAGGTCGACCCGGCAGGCAAATCGGCAGCACGATACCGCTCGCATAGGCCGCGAGGAGAAGCAGCAGGAGGGTAATCATGAAGAGGTGAGAGGGTTACGCTCCTGACACATCAACGTTGGCACGATGTACGGTTTTTCATTTTGCATTGTGAATTGCGTTGGCTCCGCATTCAGTGCTCCTGCTTGTGAATCATCGGCTCGATTTCTTTCTTCGTGTCCTCGGGCACGTTGTAGCGGATGTATGCATGCTCCAGCACCTCATTGGCGTAGAGCCGCCCCGTCGGGGCCGGCACCACGAGATAGGCCTCCACGGTCTCCTTCGGGCCGACAGTGACGGTTTGCTCGATCGCGCTCCGAACATAGGGATGCCAGACCACGAGCTTGTAGGTGCCCGGCGGCACATTGGTCAGGGTGAACCGGCCCTGCTCGTCCGTCTTGGCAAAGTAGGGATTGGTCACGGCCAGGCCCCAGCTCTCCATGTAGGCGTGGAACCCGCACTGCATGACGAAGATCCGGCGCCCCTTGCTGAGATTGACCAACTGCTTCATCGGCGCGCCGGCCATGTGCTTGTGGTACAGCGCGGCATCGCTGCGATCCTTGAAGTTGCGCGGGTGCTGCGGATTCATCGGCAGCGGCACGTTGAACAGCACGCGCGGCCCCAAGTGCGACGTTTCATAGGCCTGAATGTCGTGCATGACGGGGTCCATGTTGACCACGGTCACCGATTGATCGTCCCGCACGACGGTGGTGAACGGGAGAAACAGGCAGTCTTTCGCCTCGATCTTCGGCACCCCCCCTCCCTCGAAGGGTTTGCCCTTGTCGATGCCCTCCAAATAGACCACCACCTCGCGAAACTCGCCCGCCGGCCCGACCTGGAACGGCTGCAGGATGCGCCAGCCTTGCCCGTCGGAAATGCGCCCGCAATAGAAGGGATCCGGCAAGGTCACCAGGTTGTACCCTTTCGGTTTCGGCACCTCTCCC
>FKKE01000687.1_pt1 | contig 18103 bp, 21 predicted proteins | sample 1106331 | NCBI WGS metagenome assembly FKKE01 (sample SAMEA3931202, study PRJEB13176) | freshwater metagenome | biome: Drinking water system; feature: drinking water; material: freshwater | place: China | collected 2013-02-06 | reverse complement strand
GTCGAGCCGGTGCACGATGCCCGGCCGCTTGACGCCGCCGATCCCGGAAAGGCTGTCGCCGCAATGGGCGATCAGCGCGTTGACCAGCGTGGTCTTGCCAGAACCAGTCCCGCCGACCACCAGGATGTTTCGACGAGTCTGTATGGCGGTGAGGAGCACATCCCGTTGCCGAGCCGTCATGATCCCCTGTTCCACATACTGCTCGAGTCGAAAGACTGCGAGCGCCCGTTTACGAATCGCAAACGTTGGCGCGGGCACGATCGGCGGGATCTGAGCGGCGAAGCGGGAGCCGTCGAGGGGAAACTCCCCATCGAGGTAGGGAGACTGACGCGTGATTTCTTTCCGGTGAAATCCCGCCACGGTTTTGATGATGGCTTCCGCTCGGGCGGCGGGCAACGTCCCGATACAAGCCATCCCCTGCCCCAGCCGTTCACACCAGAGCCGCCCATCCGCATTGAGCATGACTTCCACGGTGCGCGAATCCTTGAGGGTGTCGAGTAACAGGGCCCCCATATCTCGTTCAATCATCCGGCGGGCGCGTTCTCTTGTCGAGAGTCCGTCATCCATGCGCGTCCTTGCGCGACACATGTCCGGTCTCGGCATGCCACAAGTAGTATGTAGTTATACTAATATATTATCCTTAGTCGTTTGCTGTGTGCACTACTACGCGGATGTCTCCCGCGTGTCAAGACGATATTCTTGCATGAGCGATAATTAATTCTGCAGTGTAGGGATGTGTAGGGACAGGCCACTCCAGAAAGGCCGTATTTACTCAAGAAGTGTAGGCGATGGAGGACACGGACACGGACGGGTTACTTCTGTCGCGCTGGGGACGTGTTCACGATCATGATCGGCGCGTGGGCGATGCCATAGGCGATATGGGCCGCCGCACCCAGATTCGCGAAGGCACGAGGCGTGGATTTATTCGGCAGGGTGGCGAGTGACCATTCCTGCGCGTGGTTCTTGATTCGAACACTCACTTGATATTTTTTATTCGGGATGGCCCATCACGTGATGTGTTCCACCCCAGAGGCCTCCGCGATGGCCCGTAGGACATCGTCGCGGGCACAAGCGATCATCTCCGGCGTCTCCGTCTTGTCTTTGAGACGCCCTAATGGGACTGGACAGGCCACTCCCCGGTTCAGCCCATGATGACCGACTCGATTTATTACGCGTGGTTGCGTGAGGGTGCGACAACGACACGGGGCACGATCCTTTGGCTTCAAAACACGGGGCTTTTACAGGCGGTTCGATGGCGCCGAGATCCACATGGTCTTATCACTCTCAATCCCCGTTGAGATGCGATTCTGGAGACAGATCCTTTTTTAACGTATCTGTACTTACTTGCGTTGCAACTCCAAGTGCAACATGACCAGCCCAGATGGGCTACGGTGTTGCCATGCGAACACACTCCTATCGACATCTGAGTGCGGAAGAACGTCAGACCTTAAGTCTGGGCCTAACCCACGGGTATTCGCTCCGAGCGATGGCGCAGCACCTCGGACAGGCCCAAGGATGCATGTCCACCTGTGTTGCAATGTCACAGAGATAGAGCTCCCGTTGAGCCAATGCCTGAATCATCATGAAGTCCTCCTTGTGCAGCATCCGTCTCTCCTCCGTCGTGATGAGCGGTTGGCACAGCCCCTGGCAATGCGGGACCAACGAGAATACCAATGGCCTGCTGTGCTAGTACTTGCCGAAGAGCACCGACCTATCCGGCTACACTCAGCGAGAGTTGAACGCCATCGCCTATCGGCTCAATACACGTCCACGGAAATGCCTCGCCTTTGCGACGCTGCTGGAGGTCTATGCGCAACTGCGCCACTATTCACCCGTTGCACTTGGAACTTGAAACCGCCCTATGTTTGTAGGATTTCTATTGCCATTCCACGCTCACTGAGCCATCTTCGAGGTCTCTTTGCGAGCACAGGGACTCTTTCCGAGGGTGAACAGGCTGCCTGTGGAAGCTCTCACCATAGAAGAGGATGTTTGAATATCCGGCAGAAAAACCGTTGGGGAAAGGTGAATAGGTTGAGCGATCGACGGGTCATCATCTCCTCCCTGCTTCGCGGAAGGCGGTGGCGGGGAAGTTGAAGAACGGTTCGCGACGGCTGAGAAACGATGGAAACCGATCTGATAGGACACGGGGCAATTTCAATGTGAGGTGGCTTTCCTACCAGGAATAGTGGTGTACTCGTGAAGTGGCGGATGCCTAACCAATAAGCACCATGCGAAACAACCCATGATTAGTGGGAACTCGCGTGCATCACACGATTTGTTCACATGGTTATCCCCAGAAGATGGGGACGAACGGTTTGGAATTCACGATTCTGACCTTTGCCTTCTCCTCGGCCTGCCGTTTGACAGGCAGCCTCATTTTTCCTTTAACGGGAACCCCCAAGTGTGCGGGGAACGTCTGAGCCGACCGGAATCGTGATCTTCAGGTGTGTCTGGTATAGGGGATTTACGTCGGATTCCACTCCGCGCGAGGCCGTCGGGGACGGCGTCTGCCTCTGTGTTGAAGCGGATGTTATGTGAACCAGCCTTCCAGCAAAAGGTCGGAGACGTTGAGAGTTTCTAATTTATCCGACCTCTTTGGCGTGAATGTCAAAAAGCCAAGGTGCAGCGAATGAAGTTCAGCTTCCGCCTCCGGAAACGGGTTGTTTTTAGTTGCTGGCGAAGCGGAGAAGACGCGTTCTCGTGCTTTGAAATATCACGTTGCCGCTTTGAATCTAGGTTCTGAAGACCCCCCTCTTTCATCGACAAAGAGTTCCTTCCGCCGACGTTCATGCCCCTGAATAGTGTAACATATGTGTCCATAAGTACGACCTGAGTTCGGTAGTCTTAGCGCCTCGGTTTCGATTCCGATCGAATCAGCTTAGTTGCCGACCAGCACAGTTCCCCATGACACGAGAAATACTCCAATCATCGATCGACGAATACACTTGGCCCTCCATCTCGTATGGTCAGCAGCGATGGTCTGCGGGGAGTCATGCAGCGACGATGGTTGCGTCAACGGGTGGTGGATTTTGTTCGCAGCAGTGGGCAGTAAAACCGAGGCGGCTCAGTGGTTCAAGCTAGTCGAGGCCAGCGTGTACCGCTGGCTCAAGCCTAGCGGCATGGCCTACCAACGCCCTGGCCCGCGCCGGTCTCACCAACTGGATTGGAGCAATTGCGCCGTCATGTAGACGCTCATCCCAATCGGACACAAGCGGAGCGGGCGCGACATTTCCAGGTTTCTCGCCCCTGCATCTGGTACGCGCTGCAACGCCTACAGGTCATCCATCAAAAAAGGGTCGGGTACCACGAACGCGATCCACAGCAACATAAACAATTCCTGCGCCTTCGCGAACGGTTCTTTCGCCGTGGCAAACATCCCATCCATATCGACGAATGCGGATTTGAGTCTTCGACGGCGCGGCGGTATGGGTACACGCCGAAAAGCCACGGCGTGGACGGCCTGGACTCCGGGCAGCGACGGCCGCGAACCGCGCTGGTTGCGACCCGTATAGAAGGACGACTCGAGGAACCGCTTCTGTTCGAGGGGACATGTTATACGGCAGCCTTCAACACCTGACTGAAGCTCAGGCTGTGCCTGCGCCTCACGGTCTAACACCTCGTGATCATGGACAACGCGGACTTTCACAAATCGGCGGAGACGACGGAACTTATCGAGGCCACCGGCGCCACGCTGCTGTTCCTGCCGCCGTATTCTCCCGACTTCAACCCGATCGAACAGGACTTCGCCGCCTTCAAGAAACGTAGGGAGTATCAGGGCCGGGCGCCCCTCGAAACAATTGCCAATGCCTATCAGTAACTATGGGCTTCACTATAAACTATTGTTTTTGTAAAGTCTCACGCTGAACTTACCGTACATTATTAGGCAAGTGACCCCATACTGGCTTTTCTGTACAAAGCGTAAGACAAATACTGGCAAAGCAAGCGAACGACCTCGGGACAAGGATCGAGGGCACCTGGTCAGGTGTGCCTGCGCGGCTGCCGCTACATCGGTGTCTGCTGAAACAACGGATCTTTATCCCGCTCGTGTAGACATAAGGCGTGAATCGACGAAGGCCCGAGCACAGTCATCGAACAGAGGACCGGACTGAACGTATCCCCGGGTGAGCATGAGCAGGCGCTGATGACGCACGGCCCGTCCGTTTCAACTTCCTCGCGCATAGCCATTAGGATTTTGCACCGAAACCATGGATTGATCCACGCGCGTTCTGTATCACCGCCCATAACAGACGGACCATTCGGAGCAGCAGCGACAAGACCATGATGCTCACAACGGCCAAGACTAGCAACATCCATTTTGACCAGAAGAGCGCGGGATCGATCACAGGCGTAGTGTAAATGTACATGGCGCCCTGCTGATAGACCCGCCAGGGCATGCCAGGGGCCAAGTAATGAGTCGCGTATCGGGACGCGGCCTCGCCCATGATGATCTTCTCCAGTTCACGATCCAGCAGCGTCAGCCAGTCGCGACCGAACCGAGGAATGCCGTGCGCGCCAAAAAACACCGTGTCGGCATGGGTCAACTGCAACAGCCGAGTGTTGTTGGTCTTATAGGCGGCCAGATCGGCGGTCGGGGCAAAGGCAATGATCCTGCCCAGATGCCGGCAGACAAAATCACCAGTAAACACTTGGTTGGGGCTTCGGTCGAGTAACACCACCGATTCCGTCGTATGGCCAGGCAGGTTGAGGATCTCAATCTGCCGACCTCCCAGATCGAGCACTCCCATCGGCCAGGAGATCTGTCACCATGAGCGATCACTGCTCGGCCTCCAGTGATTCCCACAGGCTGAACTTATAGGTGCCGTCGTCGATGTTGGCGCGGATGTCTTGCCGGTCGAGGAGCGCGACCCCGTCAAAGATCGCGGCGTCAGCGATGTGGTCGTAGTGAAAGTGGGACAATCAGCGTAATCGGTTTGTGGTCGGTATACCGTTCGGCCACCTCGCGCATGGATCGTGATCCGTCGGGCCGTTCGCCGCTGCCGGCATCAAACATGATGGCCCGGGTCTCACCGACGATCAGATACGATGTGTTGTACTGAGAAGACTTCGGTTCGTTGATCGCAAACGTCTGCGTGTCAATGGCTTCGACCGCATACCAGTCATCGATCATTGTTGACGCCGGACTATAGGTCTGTCCTTGTGTGATCTCGCCGAACACGTCGGTCGGTTCGACAATCCTTTCATAGCAACCCGGCAGAAGAGAAAGAGGCACCATGACCGACGCGATCAGCCGCCACCGCCGCATCAGCATCTCATCCCGAACAGCGTCGGCAGAACATTACGAGGCATGTCGCGACGTTCGAACATCACCTGAAAGACCGCCTTTTGTTTTGGTTTTGAGAATTGTCCCTGTGCGCGGCTCATTTCTCGATTGACTCAGTGTGTTGACTGAATGGGAGAGGTCGTCTCCGGTCCCACCTCACCCCTGACGACTTTCTCTAAATAGACCTGACAACGACAATCCTCCTACCGCGCTGCGATCCCATCCATCGACTGTTCCGTTATACCGATTGTTCTGCACCAACGGTGCTCGCCAACGCATTCGAACGATTGTCCGCAATGCTCGCACGTCTTCGTGACCGGCCCTCTCAAAATTCAACCCCAGCCTGGGCCTTGATGCCTTTGCGAAAGGGGTGCTTGACCTGTTTCATCTCCGTCACCAAATCGGCAACCTCCAACAAAGGAGGGAGGGCACCACGTCCGGTTACCACAACATGCTGCATGGCTGGCCGTTCCATCAATACCGACAAGATCTCATCAATCTCGAGATATCCGTACCGCAACGCGATATTGAATTCATCGAGGATCACCATGGCATAGGACGGATCTCGCAGAAACTCGGAGACTTTTCTCCAGGCGGCTTGCGCGAAACGAAGGTCCCGCTCGCGATCTTGCGTCTCCCAGGTATACCCTTCGCCCATCCGCAGAAATGTGACCCGATCTCCAAACGACTTCAGCATCCGTTCTTCCGCCGTGTCGATCGCGCCTTTGATGAATTGCACCACGGCGACCTTCATGCCGTGGCCCACGCAACGCAGTGCCATGCCCAAGGCGGCAGTCGTCTTCCCCTTGCCTGCTCCTGTGTAGACGATCAGCAAACCCTTTTCCTCTTGCGCGGCCTCGATGCGCCGATCGACCGACGCTTTGAGTCGAGCCATCTTTGCTTTATGCTCATCCTGCTCCGTCACGTCATACCTCCTGAGCTCACCAGCAATCGTGGCGACGCCTGCCACATCCACGATACCAGACAGAGATTATCCACTCTTCAGTCAGACTGCCTCTCAACTCGTCCTCGGCCTTTCCGTGCGATCAAAGCCGTCATAACTGAATTCGCGCAGCCTCACGACTGATTGATATCAATGGCTCTCCGTTCAACTTTCTAGCACAAGCGAAGGTCTAAAAACCCGGCAATCGTTCATCGACCTAGATTCTGCCGTTCGATCTGGATTTTTATGATTGGCGTACTGCTCCGCTCTCTCCACTCTGCATCGACGGGACTCTTGGCAGACGGGATGAGAGTAAAACCGGCGCGGGTGAGCATACACCAAGTGAATGCCGGGATAGCGGCCGACTTGCGCCTGCAGGGTCATGCGAAGCGCGGGAAACGCCGCGAGCTTTTCCTCCAACACAGATCTGGCCAGCAACGGCGCTGCCTTCCGGTCACTGAGATCGGCGTCTGTGAAAGCGCTATGTCGTCTCGATCCATAGGCATCAGCCATCGTCGATCCTCACTGACTGGAGTATGGTGTCACAGCTGATGTCGTGTCATCCGCAGGTTCGGCGACGAGGGCAGTCCCGCCGAACCACACGTCCTCGGCCAGTTCCCAGCGCGTTCCTTCCCTGGATCGTGCGATCACCAACCGATCGGCCATGAATGTCGATGCAACGTGCTCGCGCTGCACCAGGGCAAGCACGTCACGCGCCGCCGAAGCCGAAAGTCCCTGCGCCAACGTCAGATGAGGAAAAAAGAGCGCGACCTCGTTCTCTGCGGTGATGCCGGAAGTCCGTGCCCCGGCTTGCGCGAGCGCACGAACGAGCCTGTCGTGGAGCTCTATCAGCGATGGCGTCACCCTGACCCTGACGTAGACCACATGGCCGTAGCCGCTGCGCGAGTCGAAAACTCCGACGTCGTCAAGCTGCACCTCAAACGGCCGCTGTAGGCAACATTCACGGTTAAGCCACTCAACGAAGTCGTCATGCGTCGTCAACTGACCCTCACCGAGCACGAACGGCTGCTTCATCGTCACATGCGGCACGGTCGGCGAGGCATGGCTCTGGTCAAAACGCGCGCGCTGGGCGGCAAAGCCACGCGCAAGCCGCTCCGTGGGAAGCAGACCGAACGCGTGTGACAGGCGGACTAGACTCACTGCGCCATCGGACCGCATTGCAGTTTCATTACTCACCCCATGGCACACGCCTGTACATCCGCGCGTCGACGCGGACTCCGGGCTGCTCGACATAACCCTGCATGGCTGCCTCGCTCTGATCGAACTTCATACGCCGCTCATACGGCCCTCCCGTGCAAAGAAAGAGCTGCGCGCGCCCGGCAGAAACCGGCGATGCGCCTCGGCCTTCGCTTCAGCCATCACGTCATCGGAAGGGTCCAGCCCTTTCCCCTTCATATGACCGCAGAGCAGGCTCTCCGACCCGGTTGTCCAGAGACCGATATTCGCCACAACTAACGCAATGGGATACCGCCCTAGTTCGGCAGCCTGACGATCGAGTTCCTTGCCGTAGCTGTTCCCGTTACCTCGGGCCGTCGTCATAGTGACCCCTCCATCATATGATTGGGCAGCACATCCAGGACATGTATCAGTAATCCGTCGGCCATCGGATGCGGCTCCACGTGAGCACGAATCTTATAGACCTGCGCCAACCGCTCCGGCGTGAGCACGGCCTTGGGGGCACCGTCGGCCACCACTCGGCCCTGCTGCATCAGGAGAAGCCGGTCACAGTAGCGACTGGCCAGACTCAGGTCATGCAGCGCCGCCACGGCCGCAATCCCGTCTTGATCGACGAGCCGGCGCACCAGGTTCAGCACCTGCAACTGATGGCTGAGGTCGAGGCTGGCGGTCGGCTCGTCNNCAGCAAGAGCAGTCTCGGCGTCTGAGCCAGCGCCCGGGCCAGCGTGACCCGCTGGCGCTCGCCGCCTGACAGTTCCGTGACCGCGCGCTCGGCGAACGGCAGGGTTTCCGTGTCAGCCATGGCTCGCTCGACAATGTCACGATCGCTCGCCGCCTCTGATTGCCATGGCCCCAGATGCGGATACCGCCCCATCAGGACAACCTCTTGCGATGCAAATCGGAACTCTCCGACCGCCGACTGTTGGGGCACGGAGGCAATCTGCTGAGCTACCTGACGCCGCCGCCAGGCGTCCAGGGAACTGCCATCGAGACACACGGTTCCCGCGCTCGGCGTCAAGAGACCGGCCATGGTGCGAAGCAGTGTGGTCTTGCCCGCACCATTGGGTCCGATGATGCCGATGAACTGGCCCGCCTGCACCGTCAATGAAATGGCGTCGAGCAAGACTCGCCCGCTGCTCTCCCGGCTCACACTCTCCAGCGTCATCAGGCTCGGCATCACCTAGAGTTCCTCCGTGCGAACGCGGTGGCGCTGGAGCAGATAGACGAAGAACGGCGCGCCCAAGAGCGCCGTCACAACCCCCAGCCGCAGCTCCTGGGTCGGCAACAGCGCCCGAGCCGCGAGATCGGCCCAGATCAGAAAACAGGCGCCGCCGAGAAAGCTCGCGGACAACAGGACGCGATGATCGGGCCCGACCAGCAGCCGCACGATGTGGGGCACGATCAGTCCGACGAACCCCACAATGCCGCTGACCGACACCGCCGCCCCAGTGACCAGCGCCGTCAGCAGCAGCACCCGCCGCTTCATCCGATGCATATCAACCCCGATGCTGGAGGCGCCCTCTTCACCCGCAGCCGCCACAATGTTCAACTCTCGTCCGCACAGCACCAGAGCCAGCCCGCCGGCAAGAATCGGCCAGGCCGCCAGGCCGACATGCGACCACCCGCGTCCGTCGAGCCCGCCCAAGAGCCAAAACAGCACCTCACGAAGCGCAAAGATGTCATTGGCCATGGTCAGCAACAACGACGTCACGGCCGACGTAAACGCACTCACCGCCAGTCCCGCCAGAAGCAACGTGGCCAGAGGAGTCCGTCCGGCTTGCGTCGACAACCGATAGATCGTCCAGGTGGCGCTGGCCGCCCCGACAAAGGCCATGAGCGGCAACGACCACAACGCCTTTGCGGCAAATCCGCCCAACACCGCGACGACCGCGCCGAGCGCACCGCCGCTGCTGACCCCGATGAGCCCCGGATCAGCCATCGGATTGCGAAAGAGCCCTTGCAAGACGGCGCCGGCCAGTGCGAGCCCACCGCCGACGAGGGCAGCCAAAATAATTCGTGGCAGACGAAGATACAACACAATGGCCTCATAGGCGGTCTGATGCGGCGCCTGCTCGGTCGAGAACCCGCCGAGGTTGTTGAGCAGGATCGCCACCACCGCCGGCAGCGGAATCGGGACGGACCCGAGCATCGCCGCCGCCACGGCACTCAGTAACAATATGACGATGAGCACGCCAAATAACATCGGTGACTGTTTCATGGCACAGTCTCTCGAAATGCTTCCGGATGGAGATGCCGCGCAATCGTTTCCACGGTCTCGGCAATATGATGGGAACTGGTGACCAGTAGGCGCGCCGGAATGCTATAGACCCGTTGCTGTCGTAACGCCTTCACGCCTTGAAAGGCCGGATCTCGCAGCAGGGCTTGACGAAACCCCGACTCCCAGCTCCGAGAATCTCGGAGCAAGATGACATCGGGATCAGCCATGATCACTCGCTCTTGCGGGACTTTCCCTCCTCCCACAATGCCCATCTCTGCCGCGACATTCACTCCGCCGGCGGCGCGGATCGCATCATCGAGAGTCGTCCGTCGTCCGCTCACCCAGCCAGATTCGGAATACAGCAACACACGCGGGCGAGGCCGATCGGCGACGCGCCTTGTGATGATCTCGATCGTGGCGTTCATCTCGCTGATCAGATCCTCCGCGCGATCGGGAACCCCAGCGCGGGCTCCCATCATTCTGATGAGCGAGCGAATCCACTCGATCGACTCGAACCCGTGGATTTGAACCAGGGGAATGCCCAACGATTCGATTTGCCGCGCGACGTTTCCATGGTGACTGCCGATCACAACGAGGTCAGGATTCAGCATGAGAATGCCCTCGCTGTCCGCATTGGCACGCATGGGAATGGATGCGGCTTCTCGAACGATATTCGAGCTGTCCGGACTGTCGGCAACGACGCTGAGCGCGACCAGCCGATCCGGCGCCAGCGCCAGGAGAATTTCATCGCTCATCACGTTGACGGACACAATCCTCTTGGGGACACTCCCCACGTTCACCCGTACCGGAGGGGCACTGGTCTGAGAGACGAGCTGGATCGTCCCTGCAACAATCACCACTCCAAGCCATACGACCAGCCACCGTCGGCCATAGGGTATCCGCCGGCTGCATGGAGCCGGTGGCTGGAGAGATGGCCATGGAGACTCGTGACCGGAGGCCATGACTCTTTCTCAATGAGCGGAAGACGCGGCATCCGCCATGGAGAGGTCCGGTATCCAGGCCTCCGCACCAGGAAGGTATGTCTGCCGCATGTCGTTCCACAACTTCAGTTTCAACCAATCCGGCTTCTGGGGCTTGAATTGATCATTCAGGTAGGGGTTCGGGAAAAAGACGGTTACCATTTGCTCATTGGCGCCATTCCACATCCGGAATCCCCAACTGCCCCCCGCGCAAGTTTTGCCGATGCCGCGAAAAAACCCGGCCTTGGATGCCCGACGCAACTGGGCCAGCGCCTTCGGCGCGGGATTGGCGTTCGTGCCCCGGTGCTCTCCGATACAGAGATGAAAGTGCCACTCGCCGAAATCCACCGTCAGGTATCCGTCTAGTATCGTGATGGTCTTCGCAGGCGCTGTCACGCGCACTTCAAACACGGCACCCTGGATGCAGGGACCAAACACGATCTGCGCCCAATGGGTTTCAAACAGCTCCTGAAAGAACGCCCGCAGCGTCTCTTCCGTGGGCTCGACATATTCATACGTGATCCGGCTGCCGTCGAGTTCCTCCACCGTTTCAGTGCGATACTGCTGCACAATCATGTCCGCCTCCTGTGTTGAAGTTGAAAATGTCATTCCAGCCTCCGCTTCGGCCTGTCCGCGCAGCGCCCACTGAACCGTCAGCGCAACCCGAACACAATGGGGATCTTGACCGTCAATCGGTCCGCTTCGAGCGCTTGCGCCAGTTTCAATGGCGAGACACCGGCGACCAGTGCACGCGCGTCCTCGTCGAGACGAGGATTCCCTGAGCTTTCGACGACGCGCGACTCGATGATCCGCCCATCAGCCACGATGTCTGCCGCAACCACGGCGCGCCCCTCCCACTCGTTCAGTCGCGCATCGACGGAGTAGCGCTTGCGCTCCTCGACACGGGCACGGAGCGCGAGCCCCACCCATCCGTAGTCGCTCCGAGCCGTTGCCTGTTCCGCTGTCACAGACTGTGCCGGATGGCCGGTATCGGCCGTCGGCTCGCCGCGATCCCGTCGCGAAGTCTCCCTGCCGCTGAGCGCTGAGCCGGACGGTTCCTGCACGCTCGCAGTCGATTCGTCCCGCTCGACCTCCATGGTTGTTTCGTCACGACTCATATCCGTGATTGAATCAGTGGAGGCGGATCGGCTATCAGCCGCACCAACGGACTCTTCTGTGGCGGTCGCCACCGCGACCGCTTCGATCGGCATTCCGTTGTGCTCACCGGAGACAACCGGCTCTCCGTCCCGCGTGAGAGCCGGAGCAACCTCTCGCCGTGCCGTGACGACGGCCGACTTTCTTGTAGGCTTGGTCGGACGATCGGCGGATGACGCGTTCTCAAACGTATCCGATCGCACGGAGGCCTCTTCCGCCTCCATCGATGAAGCTGACGCCATCGTGCCCGTCGTCAGTTGCACCTCCCATTGAAAGACGTCCTGCATGTCCTGCCGAGGCACTGTCGGTCCGCCCCAGACCATCGCCCCCACCAGGGCCCCATGGATCGCCGCTGACCACAGCCAGCCTCGCAGGTTGACGGACGCGAGGAATGACGGTCGTGCCGTTCCTTCGTCCGGCCAACTCCGTCGTTCCGACGGTCTCAATACCGTACCTCCACGCCGGCCATGGCGAAGATCCCAGGATTCGGGAATCCAAAGGCTTCCTGATACCGCGTGTTCGTCATGTTTTCGATGCGCAGCTTGGCGCGCCATTCGCTGCCCTCCCACTTCCCCAGCAAGTACCAGGCGGCCAGATCCCCCCGCCAGTAGGCCTTGTTTCTCACGCGTGGAGAGCCGGCGACGGCAAAATCACGATCCACGCGGTCGCCGACGCCGTGAGCGATGAAGTTGACTCCCCATGTATTGGTCTGATAATCCACCCGCACATTGCCGCTGTGCTCGGGACGACGAAGCAAGCGAGCGCCCGGCGTGAACAGTCCGTCGAAGCTTTGCCCCGCCCCAACCTCCGTTACCTCGGTCTTCAGATAGGTGTGCGAGATCGAGACAGTCAGCTCATTTGTGGCATGCCACCTGAGGCTCGATTCCAATCCCTCGGTCTCAGCTCCTTGGATATTGGTATTGAGCCCGGTACTGAGCGCGATCAGATCCGTAAAATCATTGTGAAACCAGGTCACCGACCCGGACAGCCGCTTGTCCAGGAGATCTTGCTCCAAGCCAATCTCCCAGCTCGTGGCCTTTTCCGGCCTCAAGCCGAAGTTGCTGGGAATGCCGAAAGCCGGAAATCCGGTGAGATCCCTGAAGCCCGGTGCGCGGATGCCCCGCCCCCATGACCCGCGGAGTTTCGTGCCGGTTTCTTTGTGTACATAGGCCCCTGAGACCTTGGGATTCACGAACGTGCCGAAGTATTCGTTGTCCTCCACCCGAACGCCCGGCGTCAGGAAGAATCGGTCCCACAAGACCCCCTGAACTTGCCCGTAATACCCCATATTGCCTCGCGACAGATTCATATTCTCCAACGTGTTGCCGAATCCGCCCGACTGCGAGAATCGTTCTTGCTGCCACTCCACCCCCGCTGTGGCCGTCGTGCCACGGAGCACCCCTTCATTATTCACGCGAAAGTTGGTGTGATAATCCAACATGTCCCGGCGATTCGTCCCGTTGGCATTGAACGTCCCGAAGGAATCCGTGGGGATCGAATCCTGCAGGTCGAAGAACTTGAACCGTGACTCCAGGTGCGACCATTGCAGGCTATGGTCCCACCAGTCCGTCAGGCGGTAGGTTGCAGAGTTTGCAAAGGAGAGGAGCGTCCTCTCGTTCCCTTGATTGGGATCCACTGGGAGATACCCTTGCCCAAACACGAAATCCGTCGGAAATTGGAACTCGCTGTCGGTGTACCGCAACGTGCTGCGGAGCTGAAGCTTCTCCGTCGCCTTGAACCCGAAATTACCGCTGAACACGTTATTCTTGAATCGATTGTTCAACCCGAACGTTCCGCCATGATCGATGCGCGACCATTCTCCGGAAAAGTCCAGACGCTCCGAGGCGCCGCTGACGCCCAACCGCTGTTGATTCGTCACCATGCTCGATCCGATACCCCGGCCGGCCCCGCCCATCAGCTCTCCCGTCACCCTCACAGAACCGTCGCCCTTCCTCGTAATGATGTTGATGACGCCGGCGATCGCATCGGACCCGTACAAGGCGCTCTGCGGCCCCTTGACGATTTCAATGCGCTCCACGTTGTCGGTCGTTAGATTGGCGAACTCGAACCCTCCGCCCGGGTCGTTCATCTTGACGCCGTCGATCATCACCATGGTGTAATCGGATTCGCCCCCGCGGGTGAACAACGACGTCGTTCCCCCGCGCGACCCTGTCTGCACGATGGTCAACCCCGGCACATCCCGCAAGACTTCCCGCAAATACGGGAAGTGCCGTTTTTCCAATTCTTCCCGGGTGATGACATGGACAGACCCGGTCGTCTGACTCAACCGCTTTTCCGTTCTCGTCTCAGACACCACCACCGGATCCACCGCCACTTCGAGGCTCTGAGGCGTTTCAGCCGATGCCGCATCGGTCGATAGAGCCGCGACCCAACATGTTACCCCTATCGCAATAACACTCGCAGACACACATCTCCACCGCATAAACTCCCCCTTGCTTCACGAAAGGTTGAACGGAGTGGTCCCTGTACCCAGGTCTCCTGACTCTCGGCTCGTCCTACTTTCTGCGCCTTCCCATCCTTTCGGCCAGTGGCTGAATGCAGATTTCGTCCCCGATTACAGTTGCGGACCAGTGGCGGCCTTGCACCGCGCTTCCCTTGGAGTACAGAAACAGTTTCTCTCTTTAATTCAGTAGACCGGATAAAATGTTGTTACGGTTGGCCTCCTTTCAGTGAATACGTCTGCCATCGCCCTTTCCCTCGTGCGAAGACATATGTCAAGAGCACGGCCACAACCACAGCCACGGTGAGACTCGTGTCACTGATCGGTAGGGCAAGAGTGGAGACCTGCAGGAGTTTGACGACACCAACGCCGTAGGCGACGATCACCACCGTGAACGTCACCAGACGATTACTCTGAATGGCCATGGTGGTCGCCGTCACATACATCCGACACACCATCAGGCCATTGATCGAGTCGGTCACAACCATCCCGAGGCTAAATGCCGCCCCAATCAGCAAGGTGCCCGCAATGCCGTACCCCATCGTTCCAGCCAAGGCCCACGCCGACATTTGACTGGCAGTTTCAAATCCCAGCCCAAACAAAGCCCCAATCGGCGCGGCACTCATCGGGTGCGTGATGTCGAGCAACGGACGGGGAAAACGCCAGCGGCTCAAACCGTGATGGTGGCCCACGACTTCGGTGGACGATCGCACCAGCCTCAACAGATTGAGGGTGCCAATGGCAAAGAGGAGCATCGCCGAGATGACACCACTCAGCTGCGACACCGAGTCACTGAACGATTGCAGATAATCCGCCGCGAGGGCGATCACCCCTGCCAACGACAACACGGTGATGGCATGCCCAAAGGCAAACCACGTTCCAACCCATCGACTCAGTCTCGGATGCCGATCAATCGACGCCCTCGTCATCCCATCGATGGCGGTGAGATGGTCAGGATCCGCTCCATGGCTTAGCCCCAAAACGAACGCGAGGCCGAGTAGGGACCAGAGACTGCCGTCACCGGGATTCATACGCCCCTTCTCGATCGGTGATTGCGATCTCAACTAAAGTGGTGTCATTCACGGAGCCGAACCTGCCGGAAGGCCGATCAGCCGTCCAAGCATCTCGCAGTCAATGTGCGCACGCACCACAGCCTCCAACCGATCATATTCAGCCTGTTTCGACGGAATAGGGTGTGGCGCAATATTGTCAGAAATTCCTTTACGTTGACGCAGGAAGGCGAGGGTTTGTGCCCGAATCACTGTATTTTCGAACAGGCCATGCAACATCGTCCCCACCACCATTCCGTCCCTGCTGATCACCCCATCGGCGCAGACCTCCTTGCGCCCATTTCGTGACCAGATTTCAAATAGGCTAGAACGGGGGGGTGTTGGCTCCACCACCCCCATATGAATTTCGTACCCGACAATCTCCTCATCACTCATCACACCGCCGGTGAGGAATGATCCGCGCGCAACTCTGGCTCGCACCTGTGCTGTGACTTTTTCCCGTTCGAAGTGCGTCCGCAGCGCAAGCAGCCCCAACCCACGCACGTGGGTTTCAGACGACTCCACCCCATAGGGATCGTCGATGACGTCACCGAGCATTTGGCAACCGCCGCAAATCCCAAGTATCGGCTTGCCCTCGCGAGCACGCGCTGTCATTGCGCCGGCGATACCGTGCGTCCGGAGCCACGAAAGATCGGACACGGTGTTCTTTGATCCTGGCAGAATCACCAGATCTGCCTCCTGTATTTCGTCAGGCTGCGCGACGAATCGAACGACGACGCCCGGTTCGTGCTCCAGCGCTTCGACATCGTCGTAGTTGGAGATGCGAGGCAGGCGCACCACCACGATATTCAGTTCCTTCTGTGTTGGTTTGGGACGAGCCATGCGGTCTTCGAGCGATACGGAATCTTCATCGGCAATACGAAGATCTTGAATAAACGGCACAACGCCCAGCACGGGTTTGCCAGTGCGTGTGGTAAGAAAATCGAGTCCTGATTGGAGCAACGCTACATCGCCTCGGAATTTATTCACGACGAACGCCGCAACCCTCGCTCGCTCGTCAGCTTCGAGCAGTTCCATCGTCCCGACAAACGAGGCAAAGACACCGCCGCGGTCGATATCCCCCACAAGCAATACCGGCGCGTCCGCCAGCTTCGCCACATGCATATTCACGATATCGCGAGACTTCAGGTTAATTTCAGCGGGACTCCCTGCCCCCTCAATGACGACCAACTCATAGTCCTTTCTCAGTCGCATGAGCGAGTCTGCAATCACGGTTGAGAGGCGGGGCTTGTACTCGTGATACTCCGTCGCCGTCATGCTGCCGATCGGCTTGCCGAGCACCACCACTTGACTTCGTCGGTCCCCTTCGGGTTTGAGCAGGATGGGGTTCATGTCGACAGACGGCACAATACCCGAGGCCTCGGCCTGCACGGCTTGTGCGCGCCCGATCTCCAGACCGTCGGGAGTGACGGCCGAGTTGAGTGCCATGTTCTGCGACTTAAAGGGAGCGACGCGAAATCCATCGCGCTGAAACAACCGGCACAGCGCGGTGACGAGAAGACTCTTCCCCGCCGACGAGGCCGTGCCTTGAACCATAATCGTGGGCGCAAGGATACTCACCGTACTCGCCTCGCATAGGCCTCACAGCTCTGCACATAACCCTGAGCAAGAAGAGGATTCGAGGCCCAATGGGCATGCACATAAGAGGCGAGCGTGTTGCCCTTTCGATAGCCTTCTTGAAACGATTCGCCTCCACGGCGTCGGCGCATGTTGTAGCAGCACTCCACATCGGCCGGAAGGCGCAAGTCCGAATAGCGAAATTGATGGCCCCTAAATCGCAGTCCTTTCGGACCGAGTATCGTTTGGTCCTGGGTTTCCACCTCGACATATCCAAGGGCTTGTAACCGATCTTTCATCTCTGCTTCTCCTGGAATGAGACCCACCATGCCATGCAGCTCGCCATCAAGCGTTCTGATGCCATCGGACAAATACATGAGACCGCCACATTCGCCGTAAATGGGTCCGTGGGCTTCGGCAAACGAAGCCACATCCTGACGCATGGACAGGTTTCTGGACAAATCCACAGCATAGACTTCCGGATAACCGCCACCAAAGTAGAGACCATCCACATCAGGAAGATGCGCATCATGAATGGGGGAAAATCTCACAAGTTCCGCGCCGAGGCTTTCAAGACGGCGGAGGTTGTCGTCATAATAGAAGTGGAAGGCCTCGTCGAACGCGAGACCGATTCGGCATCTTGTCCCCTCCTCAGCGATCCGTTCCATCGCAGGAACGGCTGGAAGCTCCGGCGCGGCGCGCGCTAACGTCAGGATTTCCTCGATATCGCACCACTCGTTCACCCGATCGGCCCAGGCCGCGAAGACGTCCTCAGGCACTGTCGCCCGATCGGCGCGATGCAGCCCCAGATGCCGGTCCGCGAAGGCCAAGGACGATTCCCTCGGAAGCCCGCCCAGGACGGGAGGCAAGCCCGCCGTTGCTTTGCGGAGCAACTCCAGATGTCCACGGCTGCCAACTCGATTGCAGATCAGTCCCGCAACCTGAAGATGTACATCAAACGTTGAAAACCCTCGGGCCAATGCCGCGACACTGCGGGCCATGCCCCCTGTGTCGCAGACAAGCAGCACCGGTGCCTGTAGCCACTTCGCGATCTCGGCGGTTGACCCTTCCTCTCCCGTCGGTGACGCGCCATCGAAGAGACCCATTACGCCTTCGAGGAGTGCAATATCAGCCCCTTGTGTTGCGCGTGTGAACGTCGAGAGAACCGCATCACGCCCCATCATCCATCCATCCAGATTGTGACATGGCACATCGGCTGCACGAACGTGATAGGTCGGATC
>FKKE01013453.1_pt3 | contig 18107 bp, 22 predicted proteins | sample 1106331 | NCBI WGS metagenome assembly FKKE01 (sample SAMEA3931202, study PRJEB13176) | freshwater metagenome | biome: Drinking water system; feature: drinking water; material: freshwater | place: China | collected 2013-02-06 | reverse complement strand
AAGAAAGTTCTTAACGGGTGAAACCAACTTGGCTGGAAATCTCAAAGCGCCACCAGTTTTTTTTTGCATCACCTTTTTAACCTTTGTCGTCATAGTTTGGTTAGTTCATTTTAACACATTTTATAGTGTTTTTCGTGAGAGATTATAAACTGAAATAAATGAAATAAAGGCAAAAATAGCAGACAACATAACGTCACTTTTTCCTACAACCGAGGCGGTGTCTGGAAAAAAAACCGCTACAATTGCTCGACTAATGAAAAAGAGGCCGGCAATAGTTAAGCCCGAAAAACCCACTCTTCCAGACTTATACCAAGAAAACTTACGATAGTGAGCATTTAAAAACTCAAAAAGACCAATAAATACTAAATTTAGCAGTAGATAGTACAGAGAAAAAATGCGTGCAGTGCTTACAAAGTCAAACAAGAAGTAACAAGCACAAAGTATCAAACCGCCATAAATTGAAGCTTCCAAAGTCTCAAACATGCGAAGCTTATATTTCTCAACCCCCATGGATAACCCCAAAAGCGCCCCCGAAAGGCTACTCCAAAACCACCAGCTTGAACGAAAGTTTACAGCCAGCAAGGCTCCCAAAATGATGCCCGTAAGTACATAAAAACCTGTTGAAAAAATCTGGTCTTGAACATAGTCTTCTTTTAACTTTCGCCAAAAAACAAAAAGAAATAGAAGACTCCCCAAAATCCCAAAGATAATACTTAAGACCATACCAAATGATATCACAAAAATTTGACATTGCCGCCCCGCTTGCCTAACATATCTTCTACATGCTCGAGACTCCTCACGTTGTTGTAGGTATTGCCCTAGCAACTAAATTCCAAAATCCAATAATTGCAGTTCCACTTGCTTTGGCAAGTCACTTTGTACTCGATAAAGTACCTCACTGGAATCCTCACACCTTCACTGAAACCATGAAGAGTGGTCACCCAAGTAAGTCAACCATTGCCATAACGCTTGTTGATATCACCATAGCCCTCATATCAGGTCTTACTTTCGCCTATACGGCTCTTCCCAACCAGACTCTTGCGCTAACGATACTAACCTGCTGCTTTGCATCCGTTTTACCAGATGTGAGTAAATATCCTTTCTTTTTATTTAAGGCAACCAGACAAGGTGTATATAGGAAATGGGTGGAATATGAAAGGTCACTTCAAGTAGAAACAGCCAGACCTTTTTTGGGCATTCTCAGCCAGGTGGTTACAATACTAGTTGCTTTGTATTTTATCTAAAAGAAGCTACTTTGCTCGCTCAACGTAGTCGCCGCTTCGGGTATCGACTATAACACTATCACCAGCGTTAATAAAAAGTGGTACCTTAAGGTTTAAGCCATTTTCGGCGATTGCAGGCTTATAAATGTTGGTTGCTGAATTTCCTTTTACTCCCGGGTCCGTTTGGGTTATTTTAAGTGCAATTTTGGGGGGTAAATCGACCGAAATTGCTTTCTCTTCCCAAAAGAGCACATTTACTTCTTCGCCTTCTTTAATAAAAGGTGCCCCACCCCCTAAAACCTCAAGTGGAATTTCTACTTGGTCGTAACTCTTGGGATCCATAAAAAAAGCGAGTTTGCCGTCTTTATACAAATACTGCAATTTTCTTTTTGCAAGATTTAATTCTTCAAAGGTAAGGTTAGATGAAAAAGCAAGCTCAACGCTTGCACCGTTTTCAATGTTTTTAGCATTAACACGAACGGTGGCTCCACCTCTGCCCATTTTAATAAGGTTGTATTTGGAAATAACGTAAGGCTTGCCTTGATATAAAATTGCGGAGCCGGACCTTAAACTTGTTGCATTAATCATCGCCATAACAAGGGATATTCTAGTCTATTTCATGGTAAAATACCATTAAATAAAAGCCGAGGTGGCGGAATGGTAGACGCGCAGGTCTCAAAAACCTGTGGGGTTAATTCTCCATGTGGGTTCGACTCCCACCCTCGGCACCAAAATCTGCCTTTTTAGACTAATTTTTTATATGACTGATAGCATAAAATTAAGATGGACCGGTGGAACTACCGAGATTAATGAATGTATTGTTGATGGCTGCGGGGAAAAACCAAACGTCTGGCTTGTAGTTGAAATTGACGTTTCTTCTACATTACTAATGCCTAAAAGAATGGGATTAACTCATACAAATGCGGCGCTGCCAACTTGCGATGGGCACAAATTAGAAGTAGAAAAACACCTCAAAGAAGAATTACTATTCTCGAAAGTTGAAATTTTTAATCCTCAGGCCAGTAACGAAAGGAAGAAATAATTAAAAAAACTTTTAATTATTCATTTTTGTTTCCCTACCGAAGAACTTCATTCTGTCACCTTTAAAGAACAGCTTAACACTTTTAAGAGGTCCGTTTCTGTGTTTAGCAACATCGAGATTAATGTTTTCCAGGTTATCATCACTTTCCCTCCACAAAAACATGACTACGTCGGCGTCTTGCTCAATACTTCCCGATTCCCGCAAATCAGCAAGCTGTGGTTTTTTCTCACCGCGCTGTTCAACCGCACGCGACAATTGCGAAACAGCAATAACAGGCACTTTAAGTTCCCTTGCTAGGTTTTTTAAGCCTTGAGAAATCTCAGAGACCTCTTGGACCCTATTTTCCAATCTTCTGCTTTGGGCTAGCTGCAGGTAGTCAACAACCAGTAGGTCAACACCGCTTTCTACTTGCAAGCGTCTTGCTTTAGTGCGCATCTCAAGAACTGACGCACCCGGGGTGTCGTCAATAAAAATAGGTGCCTCAGCCAACTCGCCCATGGCATTACTTAGCTTGGTAAAGTCATCCTCTGTTAATTTGCCAGTTTTTAAGCGCCAAGCGTCAATATCTGCTTGGCCAACAAGAAGTCTGTCCACTAGTTCCTCTTTACTCATTTCCAAAGAAAAAAATCCCACCGGTCTTTTATGCTTCACCGCCAAATTTTGGGCAATATTAAGTGCAAGGGTAGTTTTACCCACACCGGGCCTAGCAGCTAAAATTACAAGGTTACTTTTTTGCAGACCCGCAAGTGTATCGTCAATATCTTTAAAGCCAGTGGGCACACCTCGCAAACCCTCCGATTGTTTATGTAGTTCATCCAAACGGTCAAACGACTCAGCTAGCGCACTTCTTACTGGTGTAAAACCCTTCTCGAGGTGTTTTTGAGTGAGTGAAAAAACTTCGGCCTCGGCTTTATCCAAAAGATCATCGGCTCCTAAACCTTCATCGAGTGACAGCTCAACAAGCCTGCTGGCTGCTTTCATTAGTGACCTTTTGGTTGCTGCGTCTTTGACAATTTTGCCATAGTGCTCAACATGCGCGGCTGTTGGCACCTTATTAGCAATCTCGACGAGGTAACTAACTCCCCCAATATCTTTAAGGCTTTTCCTTTTTTTTAATCTTTCAGAAACAGTGAGAACGTCAATAGGTGTGCGCTCTTCATATAGTTCAAGACATGTAGTAAATATTTCTTCGTGCCTTTTGTCGTAAAAGTCCTCCGCACGCAAAAAGTCCGCAATCGCAACAATTGCGTCTTTGTCTATTATCATTGCCCCCAATACCGACTCTTCAGCTTCAGGAGAATGGGGAGGAATTCTAACTTGGGTAAAACTGTCAGCCATTTGCCTTATTTATTGCGGGTCAGGCTTTAATTTCCAATACTACCACTTTGCTCTCGGTTTCTGATATATCCATTTTTTTGACACTCAATTTTTCCAGATTTTCTACGCTCATACCTAAAATCTTTAAAAAATCATCAACGGGCGTAAGTTTGTCGTGAATGTCAGATGACAAACCCTTAACTTGGTAGTGCATAGGAATGGTAATTGCAGGTTCAATGCTTCTAACTATTTCTGCTGCGACTTGCGCATCAACAGTATAAAAGCCACCAACCGGCAACATTAAAACATCAATCGTTCCCAACTCTTCGATAACTCCCTCCCCTAACTTATGACCCAAATCACCAAAATGAGCAAAGCGCAAACCGTCTGCCTCAAAAACAAAAATGGTATTACTCCCTCTTAGCTCACCTTTTTTATCATCGTGGAAAGACCCAATACCACGAATAGACACACCCCCTATTTCGTATTCACCAGGCTCTTGCAAAACCATTCTAGGGTCTTTTATGTTTGCTAGGTGGTTATGATCGCTATGTGCGTGTGACACCGTAACAATATCAATTTCAGACAATTTGGGGTACTTAATACCAACCACACCTGGGTCAAAAGGATCAGTCACTAAAGTTGTGTTTTTGGCTTTTATTTTGAATGATGATTGACCTAAATAGGTAATATCCATGAGTTAAGACTTTCTTCTTGGTCATGCTAGCAAACATCATCTTTCTTGACAAGAGGCGCAAGCTACCATATATTTAGTGCTGTTTTGTAAAGCTCTAATGCGCAAGGAAACACTTACAGCTATCATCATAGGAGTTATCGTGGGGCTTCTTTTGGGTTTCGGTATTTGGCGGGCAAATAGTGCATTTAAAAATAGGGGTAGTATAAGACTCACCGGGCCCACCCCCACTCCCAGAAGCGAAGCCAATCAACTACCTGTTAGTGAAAGCGCACTAAACATAATAAGTCCCCAGGATATGGAAGTTACTGTAAATGAAGAGATTACAATTTCAGGTATAACCACGCCTCGAGCCGTTGTTGCCATTTCCTCAAATGAAAACGATCAGGTGCTAAGAGCAAATGAGAGTGGCAAATTTGAGGCCAGTTTTAAACTGGCTAATGATTTAAATCAAATTTTAATTTCCGCATTTGACCAAAACGGCAAAGAATACAAAGAAGTTAGGGGTGTTGTTTACTCAACAGAGTTTAAGGACCAAAAAGACACAGGTGACTCAGAAAACTTAAGCCTTCAAGACAGACTCAAAGTGGGCAGTACAAAGCCAACCGCTTTTGTAGGAACGGTAACAGATAAAACCGATACGTCTTTGCAAATCAAAAATCTATCTGGTGAAATTCAAATAGTTGCTATAGCCGAAGACGCAACCTTCATGCAATCAACAAGCACACCAAAAGCTATCAAGTATGAAGACGTTGCAATTGGAGATTATGTTATTGCCATGGGCTGGGAAGGTACGAAAGGTGTCTTAACCTCCCAAAGAGTTTTGGTAACAAATCCCCTCAGTGTCCCAAAAAGGAAAATTGTCTATGGGAAAGTGGCGTCTATTTCACGCAGGCTAATAACACTTGGTGACACAGCCGGACTAACATGGACACTTAATATGCCCACAAAGTGGACGGGGCCCAACACTACTGAAGTAGCTGTCGGCGGCAACCTGGTTGCCGTTGGCGAGCAGGACAGCGAAAAACCTGAAAACCTGGCTGTTCGTACCATAAGCTTGACACCAGAAATTTTGGAAACACCTGCACTATCCCCTTCCCCATCGCCCAAAGTGTCACCAACAATAAAGCCGCAAAGCTCGCCAACACGCGCTTTATAGCCACTCAGCACGGCCAAATAATTGACAAGAGAGTTTTTAATGTTATACTTTCCAAAACATGAGAAAAGTTCTAGTAAGTTTAGTTCATCACGCTGACCGAGTTTAGCTCGGTTGGTGGTTTAGTGTATTAAAAATACCCACCATACCGGTGGGTTTTTTAGTGGTAAAAAACCGAGTTAGACTCACCAAAACCTCGACAAAATCGGGGTTTTTTGATGGTTATTTATATAAACATGAATAAAGAACAAGCGGAAAAAGTTTTTAAATCTTACGACAAAATTGTTAATCCCTGGGTAAAACAGGGGTTGGACTTACCTTTTGTTTCGGTAAAAGAGTTAGCAAGAGGCGCAGGTATTGCTAGCACACTTTCTTTGGCCAGTGCACTAAGTAAAAAGAGCTTAGCGGTAATCGCCAAAAATGGTAACGGTAGAATCTTAACTTTAACAACCAGCTCAGAGCAAGAAACAAAAAGTGTCACAAAAGTTGCAAGAGATAATGCGCCATATAAAAGGGCTGTAAGACAAGCTGACTATAAATCAAGAAAGCCAGGTGGTGGACCGGTGGTTAAAAGGCGCATAAATGAGGAAAGCCTGCAAAGAAAACTAACAGAACTAGGTGCAGGCAGATTGAAAGTAGGATTAGAAGTAAAAGATAAGGATTGGGAAAAGACCGAAAAAAGAGACGCAATCAAAAAACGCTTATCTTTAAGATGGCAAAATAAAGATTCTGTCTCCCAAAAGACTGTCGACTTACCACCAACTCTTGCTAACTACATAGCAGTAGCTAATAAATATGATTTATTCTCAAAAGATGGGGGTATGACACGTGAATTTAGGTTATCACCCGACTTTTTCCCCATTAACTACGAGCTTTTCAAAAGTATTTTAGAGTTGCAAAAAATCTTTTACGGTGACGGTGGCGTCTTTAAAAAACTTCGTATAGACCCTCCCGCGATAATGCGCATTGACTTGGGCATAAATAATGAAGGTAAATTGAAAATATTTGAGATTGAAGGCGATAAAACAAATGGATTTGGTTACGCAACCTGTGCCGATTTAGTTAGAGGAGAAGAACCTGCTCTCCCCGGCATAGCAAAAGTTTTGAGTCTACTAACCGGCGAGCGGTCTTTGGGCATTCCCTTGGGCCAGCGGTTTTACAAGCCAGAAATGCTAGCTCTTGCTCGGGTGCTAGGAGAATATTACGGCATTAAAGCGAGTTGCTTCGGACGTGAAGAATTTGCGAGAGGTAAATTTGATGTTATTTTAAATTGGCCAGAAAACTGGCAAGCGTTTCCAAATGGTCAAGATGTGCTCATACCTCAAAATCCGATGCTTGGCGATAAGTCGTTTTTGGCCACTCTTTGGCAACAGTTCCCTGAAATTCGCAATTTTCTACCGCTAACTCAAAAGTTGCAAAGAGACAATTTGAGTTTGTGGGAAAGTACAGTAGCGACAAATCCACAAGATTATGTAGTCAAAAAAACCAGATCAAGTGGCGCCTCCGGTGTAGCACTCACCCCGGAAGATGTGGCTATATTTTTAAAAGCGGCTGCTAAGGGTGATAAAGAAGAATTTATTGTTCAAGAAAAAGTAAATCAAAAAATGTTACCTTTTTCATATTTAGATAAAGAAAGTCGGACTATCAAAACCGAACCTATGTATACACGAGTTGAAGCCTATCTTTCACTTTTGGGTATTGCTACAGTGCTAACAACTGCCAGGCCCAAACTACCTGTTCAAGGAGCTACTGATTCTATTCAAATAGCCAGTAAAATAAATATATGACCAAGCTTAAAAAAGTTATCCTCATAAGACATGGACAAACCACAAAAAGCAAGGTCGATGAAGGTCGCAAGCTTACAACTAACGGTGTTAACCAAATTACAAAAGTAGCGCTTACCTTAAAAAAGGCAGATCTCGGAAAGGGGGTAATCGTTTGCACACCAAAAGTGCGTTCAAAAATGTCGGCAGCAATTATAGCAAGGGTGCTTTCACTGCCAAGGCGAGTGTTTAGGTCAAATATGCGCGTTTTGGGTATTGAGAAGTTGACGAGTTTACAAAAAAAATCTGAGGACTTAACTTTTTGCTATTTACGTTTAGTCAAGCAAAATAAATTGCCAGCAGGCATTACCAAACCGGTAGAGTTAATAAAAAACTTCAATAAACTTATTAAAACATACGGGAAGTTTAACTCTTTAATATTTGTTGGTCACTCGGGTGGATTAGAAGCTCTTACTTTGTACAAAAATAAATTTGTCACAAAAAGCTCACCCACTAAAGAGCTTAACTATGGCGAAATGATTGTTCTGACAAGAACTTGATGCTAAAGTAAATTATTATGAGTCAAAAGAATTTACAAACACTCAAAGGTTTTCGCGATTTTTTACCCAAAGAAGCTTTAAAGCGCAAATGGTTAAGACAAAAGCTAGAGCAAATATTTGAGCTTTGGGGTTATGACCCCATGGAAACACCGGTTCTTGAACCACTGGAAATTTTTCAAGGCCAAATTGGTGAAGACGAAAAACTTTTTTATAAATTTAAAGACCTGGGAGGACGCGACGTTGCTTTGCGCTATGACCAAACAGTACCAACATGCCGCGTTGTTGGCCAGTATGGCCAAGAAATAGCGCTACCTTTTAAGCGCTATCAAATTCAAATGGCATTTAGGGCAGAAAAGCCCCAAAAAGGACGCTACCGCGAATTCCTGCAAGCAGATGCCGACATATTCGGTGTTACCCAAGAAACTGCTGATGCAGAAACTATTGCTTTATCACTTGATATTTATAAAAGGTTGGGTTTTAAAAAAGCAAAAGTACTCATTAATGACAGATCACTTCTAAAGGGCATCCCCTACCAAGCACTTTCATCAATAGATAAACTTAAAAAAATCGGCGAAGGTGGCGTTATCGCCGATATGGTTAAAAAGGGTATAGGAAAGGCAAAAGCTGTAAAATATTTAAAGGAAGTTTCCGAGGCTAAGCCTGGAAAAGGTATTCAGATAATCCTCGGCTACCTAGCAAGTGTCGGTTTTGATAAAGACTGGTACGCTTTCGATCCGACCATAATACGCTCTTTTTCATACTCTACTGGCCCAATTTGGGAAGTTGAAATTCCTGATTTTGAGGTGGGCAGTGTCCTGGGAGGCGAACGCTACGACAGCTTGGTAGCAAATATTTCGGGCAAAAATATAGCTGGCACGGGTTTTGGCCTAGGGTTTGATCGCACTCTTGAAGCAGCAGAACAGTTTAACTTAATTCCGCAAATCGAAACTTCCACTAAAGTATTGGTAACTATTTTTTCAGAAAAACTTTTAGGCAGTTCACTAAAAGTTGCCGAAGGTTTAAGAAAGGCCCTAATTAATACAGAAGTTTATCCAGACAAAACCGCAAAGCTAGATAAACAACTTAAATACGCAGTTAGAAAAGGTGTACCTTGGGTTGTCATTATTGGACCGGACGAAGTTGTAAAAGGCACGGTAAAACTGAAAAATATGCAAGACAAAAAGCAAGAGGATATTCAACTCTCGGTGCTTGCTACTAGAATTAAATGAGTAAAAATCGCTTCAAAGCATATTTATGCCTAATTGGTGCCTCGGCTATATGGGGTGCTGCTGGGCCAGTTATTAAGTTTACCCTTCAAGGCATAGACCCCTTGCCTTTCATATCGTACCGCTTCTTTATTGCAGCAATTTTGTCACTGGTATTTTTTCTATTAAAAATAAGGGCTGGCAAAAAATTTAAACGCTTAAGAGCACATATACCCCTTGCAATAACTTACGGCTTTTTGGCTGTGCCCATATCTTTGGGACTACTATTTCTGGGTCTGGATAAAACAGGTGTACTCGATTTGGCACTTATCGGAGCGATTGCTCCTTTAATGGTCATGGCTGGTGGATCACTTATTTACCACGATCATATAACCCATAGAGAAAAAATTGGTATTGGCATTGTCCTTTTGGGAGTAATTGTAAATTCATTTCTACCTATTTTAAAAAATGGTTCGGAAATAGTGCTCACTGGTAATATTCTTCTTATGCTTTACCTTGTTGCCGACAGTGGCTCAATTCTTATGGCCAAGAAAGCTGTTAGACACAAAATCAAATCTTCAAATCTCACAAATTTAGCTTTCATAATTGGTGCTTTAACAATGGTGCCTTTAACTATTTATCTTTATGGCTTTGAGAACCTCATAAACAACATACTAAACCTACCACTTAAATATCACTTTGGCGTTTGGTATATGGCATTTATTTCGGGTAACCTGGCTTACTATTTATTTGTCAGAGGACAAAAGTCTATTGAAGTTTCAGAGGCGGTGCTTTTTGGGTATCTTCAGCCCCTATTTATGGTTCCTCTGGGCTTATTTTGGTTACACGAAAGCCTAAGTAAAACATTCCTTGTTGGAGCCTTCATTATCGCTCTAGGTGTTATTATTGCCGAATATAAAAAGCCCAAGAAAAAAGCATTTACCTAGCCTCGAAGTTCTGGTAAAATAGTTAAATATGAAAGCAAATATCCATCCAACTTGGTATTCCGAAGCAAAAGTCACTTGTGCATGTGGCAATTCTTTTACTACCGGTGCCACAGTTGAAACCATTTCAGTCGACGTTTGCTACAATTGCCACCCGTTTTATACTGGGCAAATGAAATATGTTGACACAGCGGGCCGTGTTGACGCATTTCGTGCACGCTTACAAAAAGCCGCAGATAAAGTAGTTTCAAAAGCCGAGAAAAGAAGGCTTAAAAAAGAACGTAGAATTAAAGAAGAGGAAGATAGACCAGACACGCTTGAAGCACTTCGCAAAGCTGCAAAAAGTAGTAAGAAAAAAGCCGAATAACCCCGTGAGTTGGCATTTTAATCTACACAAAAGCTAACAAACCATGCAACCACAAAAAGTATACATAGAAATTAGAGGCGCAACGGGTGGTGATGAAGCAAAAATCTGGGGCTCTGATTTGCTACGTATGTACTTTCGCTTTGCTGTTAAGAGAAACTGGAAGACTTTCCAAGTTTCCGATAATACCCTGCAAATAACCGGCATGGATGTTTTTGACCTTCTAAAAAACGAATCAGGAGTTCACCGTGTACAACGCGTGCCAGTTACTGAAAAAAGGGGTAGAATTCACACGTCAACAGCAACAGTTGTAGCACTTCCCGAAATAACTGAGCGCGAAATTCAAATTAACCCCAATGACCTTGATTGGCAATTCACCAGAGCTGGTGGCCATGGAGGTCAAAACGTCAACAAAGTTTCAACTGCGGTACGCCTTGTCCACAGGCCAAGCGGTATAGTTGTTGAGGCACGCGAAGAGCGCTTTCAAGAACAAAACAGAAAAATTGCCCTTGACCTACTGCGTTCACGCCTTTGGGAGAAAGAGGAAGAAAGAAAAATGCGCGAAATTGCTAATTACCGCTCCCCTATTGGCCGGGGTATGCGGGCTGAGAAAATAAGAACATACAATTACCCGCAAAGCCGAGTAACTGATCACCGCATTGGTAAAAGTTGGGGCAATCTTGAAGATATAGTTGACGGCAGCCTCGACAAAGTCGTTGAGCTTACAAAACAAATTGTATAGGTACCTATCTCCTTCGTCTGCGTTTTTTTCCGCTATGAACCTCGCCTTGTAAACTATCATGCGTAGCAGATTTAGCACCCAACCTTTGAAGAGCCTGTGAATTAAAATCTGCCACTAAAACCGCAAGTTCTAGCTCACCTTCACTTCGCACAAAGTTAGCTCCTGCCAAAGATTCACCTATAAAAAACTTAGTTGGCATACCTTTGCCTGCGAACAATTTTTTAGTCTCGCCCATAAATACACCACGCTGTTCAGCTTCTCTTGGATCAATAGCATTGTTACCACTTCCAACAGATATGTAAAGCTGACTTCCCGAATGAACGATTGTTGCCATTGACTGAATAATAGGCTGGAGGTCGGCATATATTTTTTTATGCATCTTGTGAACATTGGGTTCGCCCACACCGTCCGAAGCACCAAGTGGTCTAAGAAATCTGGTTGTTTCTGGCGTGCCAAAATTTACCAACGCATCAGTCCAGGAGTTGGGATCAACACGCCGTGCCATAATAAGTGAATAGTCACCTGTTTCATTGAGAGTAAAAAACTCACCCATTGTCATTGGCAACAAGCTAAGACTACATATATTAAAGGGGTGGGGATAACGATTGGCTTGTGCCAAAAATCCATTTATTTGCTTCTCACTTGGTTCCACCGCCACTACTTTTTGTTCCATACTTAACCTAAGCTCCAACTCAGTTGTTGCAACACACTCTTTGTGAAGCGTTAAAAACTCTTCAACAAAACCCATTCCATTATCTTGATTTACTTTATGCTTGGCCAATAAATCACACACCCTAAGTGCAGCCGTGCGATACTCATGCGTCTTGTGAATAGCAACTTTTGCATTAAGTGCTTGGATCTCATGCTGTGTAGCACCAGAACCTATCAGTAAAATGTCTCCCTGAAAGCTAGCTCTGTTAAGAACACCTGTTAACTCAAAAATTCTAATTTGGCGAAAAGTACAGGGAGTAAGTGGGTGGATAGAAATTTGCAGCGGGTCTTCGAGATAAATTACGCTTGCTTCAACCGCGGCCACATGGGAAGCCTCTTCTACACTCAAAAACTCACCCGTATTAGCCTTTGCAACTAAGCTGTCAAATTGCGATACATCAGCAAGTGCTTTCCTTGCAAGTGCAACCTCCTGATCTCGTTCACGTTGATACATGAAAGAAAGAATATCTCCCCCACCTCTTAAAAGTTCTCCTCTAAAAGATTTGTGAGCAGTGAAGCTGGCATCGGACAATTGGCTCCGCCTTTCATTTAAGGACATAGGTTGAAATTATATCCTGTAGTAGTTATTTTGTAAATTTTCACTTTGTTATTATGGGAAGAATACAGGCATAAGTCGGCTTTCAAGCTGTGTGTTATGGGTGATATAATGCCTCGCAAATGAGTCCAGAAGTCCAAAAAACAAATGGTTATCCCCAAGAGACCGAGTCCAAACCTCTAATTAATGATGCTTCACTCTTGTGGTCTGAAACAATTCTCAAGACCAACCCACACATAAAAGCCATTACTCTTGCCTATTATTCAGTGCCAGGCCGGCAAGATAAAGTTAAAAAGGTTAACACCCAAAGACTCATAAGAGCAAAAGATCCTGCTCAAAGGCTACGCCTTTTTTCTGCAAAAATGGGTTTGGATTATAACTGCGCTATCAGTAGTATCGTAGAAACAGACAACGATGCGATTGACACGCCTCTTATAAAACCGCAGCAGCACAAGAAATTGGCCATACATCACCCAATGGCCATACCACAAATGGACTTAACTATTCCCGTAAGCAATCACAACACGCAACTTGCAATAGATATATTAGACAATTTTTCTACAGATTGGTTTTTACTAAACAGTGGCAATTCTTACCATGCGATTTTAAATACCACTTGTACTCTCACTCAGCTACCGCTTTATTGGTCACAAGCAGTATCATTTTTCTCACAAGCTGCACATGAGCCTTTTGTCAAAAAGCGTGGCCAAGAACTAGCAGGTGCGCTGGCGCAAAACGCATCGTCAAAAGCGGGTCTCAAATTAGCTTGCGATCAGCTTTTTCGAGAAACATTTGCACTAATCAACCACATGTACGGCAGTTTTGATAACTTTACCAAGTTGTCTTTACTTGACTGGGGTCATATTGGCTATTCTGTAACTAATTTATTCGGCTTCTATGAAGGGGTTTCTGCGGGGACGGGCTACTTAAGAATTGGTCCAAAAAAAGAAATGGGGTCTCCCCAACTTATTGCCCAAAGAGTTGAAGGTAAGGTAAGCCTTCTAACAAATACAACTACCCAATACGCCTTCTAAAGTAAGTGGAAATTAAAATTGCATAACTTCAGGCCCTGGAAGAGGTTTCGGTTCGAAACCTAGTATTTTGGCCATATCTGCAGGTTGAACAACGCGCGTTCCCACACTTACCGGCACCATATTTTTTTCATGCTCGTCTGGATGATAAATAACCAGCTTGTCAGCTGAAAATAATGTGCGCATTGTTTCTGACCAAAGTTGAATTTGTCGAACTGGAAACGCCTTTTGTACACGTGCTAATTCATAGGTTGATTCTTGAAATACGCTCGTAATGCGCCTTACATTTAGTGACTCGGGATCCCACTCTTCCGCAAAATGAACAACCAGTACTCTAAGATTACTTTTTTCTCGAACCCGAAAAAGACTATCTACTTTAACAGTGCGCTCTTCCATGCGAATCGCAGGCAACCCATCTCCGGTAAAGGGGTGATCCAGAGTAACATCGCTATGGCTATAAAAAGATATTGCTGTGGGTTTATAACGCAAGTCTTCTTTTTTGGTAGGTGGTTCTTTTTGAGGAACCTCAGCAAAGTCTATTTGTTGAACTAAAAGACCTGTAGCCTTATCAACGAATGACACAGAAATTCCAAATTCTTGATAATCACCTTCTCGACCGAGAACGGTTATACAATTTTCCGGAAGAAACTTCCTAGGAATAGAAAACCTGGCCAAAAAGTCCGGGCCCAAGCGTTTTGCCGCTTCTTTCTGCTTAGCTAGTTCTTCCAACCTTAAAGCCTCGCGCTCTGGCCAATACCAATCTACAAACCTTCCAGGGTCGCTAACAAACTCAAAAAAATGATATTGATTCTTTGCATCTAGCCTGAATTGAGAAGCGTTGGTTTCAGTAGACATGTTAACTAAGACTGAGGGATTATAACACAGAAACTACAGGATAAGGGATACTACTGGCTGGGAGTATCGGAGAGTGTTGCCTCAATTTGAGATGTCTCGTCATTTCGCCACACGTCCAGTTTAACAACATCTCCCGATTTTTTCTTAGCTATTTCACTGGCCAAAGGGTTATCCGAAGTAAGGGTAACTCCGTCCATTTTAGTTATAATATCATCAACCTGTAAGCCAGCAAGGTCGGCAGGTGATTCGGGGAGTACGTCAACCACATAAGCACCTTCCGGAACATTATTTAAAACTGCAGCTTGTTTACTAACCATTTGATACTGCACTCCAAGATAGGCTTTTGAGGGAAACTTGCCGGTTTGATTGTATAAGTTAAGAGCGGTCTTGACCACATTTACGGGAATTGCAAAACCCACATTTTGTGCTCCTTGAGCAATAGCTACATTAATGCCAATAACTTGACCGGCAGAGTTTAGAAGCGGCCCGCCTGAGTTACCAGGATTAATTGCAGCATCTGTTTGAATAACGTTATCTAGTTCTTCCACAAAACCTTCAAAAGCGCTCCCAGCAGTTATACCCCGACCAAGCCCGGAAATAACACCGGTTGTAACTGTGTGACGAAACTCACCAAGAGCAGTACCAATTGCTATCACATGTTGACCAACTTTCAGGTTTTCCGAATCCCCAAGATCAACAGGTATCAGATTTGTTGCATCAATTTTAATAACAGCAATATCGTTACTTGGGTCACGACTTACCTCCTTAACGTCGTATTCCCCACCCTCTTTGGTAACCACCTTATAATTAATGCCGTCTGTACCAACAACGTGTTTATTAGTAACAATTAAACCGTCTGGGGACACAATAAAACCAGTGCCGATATCTTGAGGTTGACCCCCTTCAACGCGCGAACTGAAACCACCACCAAAGGGGTTAAATTGAAGTACTCGCCGCCTTGGAGTTTCTACAGAAACAGTAACTACTGAAGGGCTTACTTTTTCTGCCACATCAATAATAACGTTCTCTTCTGTAACTACCTTATTTGTGCCAAAACTCGTGCCATTAGTAGCCTGTTTACTTAGAAGATAATCAAGTGGTTTGAAAGAAAAAAGCCTGTCAGCTAAAGCGCCCCCGAGAGCGGAAAGCAAGATAACAATGCTTACTGCCAGACCGATTATAAAACCTTTGAAGTTGGACATTGCGAATAATTATACACCTTGCAAAACTTCAATTGCCCTATTAAGCTCTTCGTCTTCCTCTGTTTCTTCATTGTCCTCAGCCACAACTTCCGGCTCAAGACCGCCGTCATTTACCCAAAAACCCGAAGGCGTTAGCCACCTTGCAACAGTTATGTGTAGTCCTCCTTCATCTTCAAGCTGCATGGATTCCTGAACAGTACCTTTGCCAAAAGTTTTTTGGCCAACAAGTTTTGCTCTACCGTTATCTTTAAGTGCTCCTGCTAGGATTTCCGAAGCTGAGGCCGAGCCTTTGTTTACCAAAACCACAAGGGGAACTTGCTTTAGTCTACCTAGGCGCTCAACTTTTTTAGTTTCTTTTGTGCCATCGGACCTTTCCTGAATAACAACACTGCTACCTGTTTCCAAAAAGTCGGAAGCTATAAGTGTGGCATCATCTAAATAACCTCCCGGGTTATTACGCAGGTCCAATACTAACCCCGCTAGGTCCCCTTTGGTCAAAAGTTCAACCACGCCCTCTTCCCACTCTTCGGGGGTTTCAGCAGCAAATTTAGTTAAAACTAAATGGGCATAGGTTTTGCCTTCTTTTTCCACATAGTTAATTGTTACACTAGGTATATCTATACTTTCTCTTGTCACCTCTACTTCCAAAGGCACATCACTACCCTCTCTTAAAAGAAAAAGTGTTACCTTGGTGCCTTTTTCACCACGTATGAGTTTAACCGCTTCGGGGATGGTTATACCCACCGTGCCAATTTCAACATCTTTAGCTTCGTCCTTAATACCGACAATATAGTCCCCTGCCTTTATGCCTGAGCGCTCCGCAGGTGAACCGGGAAGCGGAGCAACAACCGCCAACTGATTACCTTTAAAACCTATTTGAATACCAACACCTTCAAAGCTACCTCCCAAGTCTTCCTGAATCACTTTATTTTCGGCAGGTGGCAGATAAACTGTATACGGGTCGCCAATTGCTGCAACCATACCTCGGATGGCACCGTAAACAAGATTGGCATCTTTAATTTTCTCTTTATCAAAATAGTATTGATGCACAGAGTCCCAAATTTGCCAAAAAAGATTAAAGTTGAGTTCTTTTTGGGATGGTGGAACTTGCCTATCTATTGTAACTTTTGGTGAGTCGGTTGCCTTGATTAAATAACCCTGATAACCAAAGTAGTAGCCAAAAACAAAAACAATAACTGATAAAAGTATTGCAAAGAGAACGTTTCTAAGCATTACTAATGTTAATCTGGGGGGCTTAAAAGCAGGCATAAAAATACACTACTCCGCAAGTTTTGGCGTAAAAGGAGCCAAGGCCAAATAGCGTGCCCTTTTAACCTCTGTGGACAAGCGTCTTTGGTGTTTACTACAAATACCAGAGCGCTCTCTGGTTAAAATTCTTGAGCGCTCGCTTAAATAACCAAGAAGACCCTTGTAGTCTTTATAATCCGGATTCGTTTTGGAAACACAAAATGGACACCTATCGTGTATTGGTTTAATAGGAGCCTGTCTAATCGGTTTTCTTTTCTTGAACATATACTAATTAAAATGGTATGTCATCGCTCGCATCTTTTTCTGCCTCGACCTTTTTAACCTTGCCTGCAGGCTTTACTTTTTTAGCCTCTTTAACTTCATCGCTGTCAGCTTCTGCCCCCATGCTTGGTGGCTCCTCACCCCCACCCTCATCGGGAATATCAAAGTCCTCAGAAGGACCAGCTCCCGCTCCCCGAGAATCAAGAATTATCATATCGTTAATTACTATTTCAGTAGTTGTACGNNTACTATTTCTGTGGTTGTACGCTCTGCACCGTCTTGGCCAGTCCATCGTCTAGTTTGAAGGCGTCCTTCAACATAAACTTTGCGCCCCTTTGTTAAAAGTTGTGCACAAAGCTCACCCAACTTGTTCCAAGCAACAATACGGTGGAACTCAGCCTCTTCTTTCTTTTCACCAGAATCGGTGGTCCATTGCCTATTAGTTGCAAGGCCGAAAGTACAAACTGCAGTGCCTTGAGGGGTATAGCGAAGTTCTGGATCACGGGTTAAGTTACCAATTAAAACTGCTTTATTTAAACTCCTTGCCATTTTTAAATTCCTCAACTATTTCTTAACCAAAAGATACCTTATTATATCATCATCCAATTTAAACCTATTAGTTAAGTTTTTGACTTCAGCGCCTTCGAGTTCGAGCTCAAAATGCAAGAAAAAGCCCGTTTCATTTTTCTTTATTGGATAAGTTAGGGCAATTTTACCCCACTCGTCGGACTTAACAACTCTTCCTTTTGCTGTGGTCACATTTTTACCCAAGGTTTGAGTGAAAGTCTTCACTTTTGCCGCACCAGTATCGCCGGGCAAAATAATTGTCAATTCGTAGCTAGCCATAACAAGTGGAAGTATAGCATGCAAAACTTGCTTATTACAACGCTTTTTACTAGTATCAAACATGGCTGAGCGCCTGGCTTGCTACGACAACTGTCCCTTTGTTGTTAATGGCATCATTAGACCTTGTGCTACTGAGATTTCAAACAACAACTCCATTTGTATAGAAAACGTTGCAAAAGACCCAGCTTTTACTAACGCTACTCAAGCAGAAACTGTAAAGCCGGAAACCAACGTTGATACACGTATGGGTAACTACGTCAACGTCGTTATTGGCAAGAAGCGCAGTGCAATAATTTTAGGAGGCTTTGTAAGAAGAGAAAACTTAGCAGGTTATCCCTAGGTGCCGATTTTAAATTCAACCACATC
>FKKE01000523.1_pt1 | contig 18112 bp, 16 predicted proteins | sample 1106331 | NCBI WGS metagenome assembly FKKE01 (sample SAMEA3931202, study PRJEB13176) | freshwater metagenome | biome: Drinking water system; feature: drinking water; material: freshwater | place: China | collected 2013-02-06 | reverse complement strand
CGTCGATGCCCTCCACGATGATGAGTTTTCCGGGATAGGGATGCGGCTGCGTAAAGGACATGGGAGGCGGTGTCATAGGGTCTCCGGTTGCAGGCGTTGAACCACGAATTCGATGGGTCGACGAAACGCCCGCTCAAACAAGTCTGCCCGGCCGGCGGCCGCCCACACTTCCAGTTCGGCATCGCTGGTCGTATCCAGCAGGATCGTCGCTTTCTTGTCCAGCTTGACCTGCAAATTCCGCACGACCGAGAAGTGGCTGCGATCGAGGCCGTCGGCGATACGGAGAAGAGCGCTGAGCCGCTCGACTGTCTTCCGTTGTGAGGCTGAGAGGGCCTTCCAGGGCTGATGCTTGGCTTGCGGCAACGAGCGCCGGTGGTAACGGGCGATATTGGCGATCACATCGACTTCATCCGGCGTAAACCCGTGCAGCTCGCTGTTGGCGATCAGATAGTAGGCATGCTTGTGATGCTGTCTCGTATTGATCATGTATCCGATGTCGTGCAGCAACGTGGCATATTCCAGCCACTCGCGTTCCCGCTCCCCGAGTCCGTGCCAAGGCTTGGTCGCATCGAAGAGGCGGAGCGCCAGCATGGCCACATGCTGGGCATGCGTCTCGGCAAAGTGGCAACGCCGTCCGAGGGCCATAATGTTCCGGCGGCGCAGGTTCGGAATCTCTTGCTCCGTTCTCAAGCCCTCCTGATGCCGCATGATGAAGTCGTAGATGAGGCCTTCCCGAAGAGCATGATCGCTGACGGTCAAGGTTTCCTGGCCGATCAACTCCATCAGAGTGCGCAGGACCGCGGAGGCGGGGAGCAGCGTATCCGCGCGCTTCGGATCGAGGCCGGGAATGGCGATACGTGCCGCGAAATCTTTGGCAAAGAGTTGTTTTTCGAGGCCACGGAGTTCCGCATAGTCAATCGTGGCCATGTTGGCCTGTGGCAGGGGACGGCCGGTTCGATGAAGATGGAGAATCTCCGCGAGATTGGCGATCATGCCGGATGTGCCGACCAGTCGTCCGAGCCGCTTGATCTTCAAGCGGCGCACCGCCGGTCTCAACGCGACTTCCACATACTCGCGAAGCGAGCGGGTCATGGATTTGCTCGGGGGATCGCGCCGGAGGAAGAGGTCTTTGAGGCGGATCGCTCCGAGCTTGAGGCTCAGCCCCTGCAGCATGGCGCGGTCGTGGCCAAGGATCAGCTCAACCGAACCTCCGCCGACATCGACGATCAGCGCCGGGTCGCCGGACAGGTCCATGCTGTGGCGAACGCCCAGATAAATCAGCCGCGCTTCTTCATGGCCGGTCACGACGCGGATGGTCAACCCTGTTTGCCGGGCGACTTCTTCCAGAAAGTCGCCGCCGTTCTTGGCTTCGCGCACGGCGCTGGTGGCCACGGCATCGATGCGATCATAGCCTTTGTTGCGTGCCAGGGTGGTTTGCGTGCGGATCACCTCAAGCCCGCGGGCCATGGCCGCTTCGGACAGCCGCTTGGTCTTGAAGGTGCCATCCCCCAGCCTGGTCATGTCTTTGTAACGGTCGAGGATCTTGTACGATCCGTCAGGTTCCACCTCCGCCAAGACCATGTGGATGGAGTTCGTGCCGATGTCGAGAACGCCGAGCTTGGTCATCGGAATGAGCTTAGAAGGGGGCTGGAGGACAAGTCAACGGGGAGTAAACCAATACAACGGGCAGGTAGAAGTCATCCGACCGCGCGGATGACCTCCTGCTGGATGGCCTGGGATAGTTCGGCCGAGAGGGTTCGATAGAGTCGGCAATCCGTGTGCCAGCGCGTCGTACACCACTTGGTTTGGACCGACGCGCTGGGTTCGAACGGGACAATGCCGCCGACACAGAGCGAATCGGCATGGGCCGTCTGTCCATCGACGAAATGCGGACAACTTTTCATCATCCTGACCTCCTTATGGTTTGGCCTGGCGAGCCTCAGGGGGCACATCCCTGAGGCTCCCGAGGGATTGAGGAACGCTGCAGGATAACTGTATCGCCAGGATGTTTCGCCGCTATCATCAAGTGGTTAACGACGGGTAAACTCTGATGGGAGGGAATGAGAGAGTCTCCTACAAGTGAGCGGCTTGCACTTGGGAGGCTAGAAACCCTCTCTTTCCTAATGAGTGAAGAGGGTGAGGACGGTTTCGAAAATCTGGCGCACCTCCTGTGCTGGCGTCCAGGCCAAGATCTCTGCTGAATCCTCCACGTAGGCGGGCATGCGCATGCCGTTCAAGACGCAGGTGACGCCCGGTGTGGAGGCGACGATCCAGAGGGCCTTGCGGGAGAGGGATTCGTGTCGATGTGATTCGGGTATGAAGGGATCGATGGCGCGCGCGACGGCCCGCGTTCTCTGGAGGCTTTTCTCGGTCGCCTCCCGCCTCAAGATTTTCAGCAGCATGAGCAATTCGGGGATATAGCGTTCGCGCCAGGCGTGCCAGCGCTCGCCCAAGTCGCCCTGCGCATGGGTATTGACGGCCTGAAGTACTTGTTGGACATGGGGGGCGATCATCTGGTGCTCGATCTGTTCCCAATGCTCCAACCCTCGGACTATCTCTCGAAGTCTTGCGCACTCGTCGGCCCATCGGAAAAAGTCGGCGGGCTGAAGGCTCTCGGCCGGCACCTTGATCAGGGGGGCGATCTCGGACCGGAACGCGTCTTCGAGTTTGGCGACGATCGCCTGTTGAGACTCGTATGAGGCCGAGACCGGTTCGAGTGGGAGATCCGCCAGGCGCAGCATTCCTCCTTGGCCCGGCATGGCGTTCAGCGGACGGTTGATCAGCACTGCGAGCTGAGCCTGCTGGGCCAGTGCCAACACCGTCTGGTTCTGCTGGGCGCCGGTATTTGGCACCAAGAAGGCCCCGGATTCGAAGAGATTCATGGGACATTGCAACACTCGAAAGTGGTGGCCGATGCCACCGGCATCTCGCGCGGCGTCCAGCATGTGGGAGAGCGAGGTCGCCTCCGGATTGTCGACTGGGGCCGTACAGGTATTGGAAGAGACCCCATAGTAGCGGATGCGTCCAGCGGCCACCTGTCGTTCCAAGAATTCAAATGCCTGCCGGAGGCGGCCATAGAACTGCGCTCTCAGGGAAGCCAGGTCGGTCTGGCCTCGATGGGCAGCGTCGGAAAGAAAATATTCGACATTGTGCAGCAAGCAGACATCAAGGGTCTCAACCCCCAAGCGGTCGAGGGACAACTCCAACTGATCGGCGATGAACTCCGGGTGCAGACAATGCCAGAGACCGTCGCCGTATTTCACCATGTCCGGATAGGGCCGGCCGGCGGCCTCCCGGCTTTTCGCGCGGGCGAGGTTTTGCCCCTGCACATAGCCGATCTTCGAGACGAGGATGATCTCCTCGCGCCGGCGCCGGCCTTGTTTGATCAAGTCGGCCAGCACAAGCCCGATCAGGCGCTCGCTGTCTCCGTCCGCATAGTTGGTCGACGTGTCGATCAGGTTGCAGCTATGGAGAAGGCTGCGCACCAGGGCCTCGCGATGTTCCGGATCTTCCAGGCCGATGCGATACCCGCCGAAGCCGAGCCTGCTGGTCATGAGGCCGGTGCTTCCGAATGGCGCATAGCCGGTCGAGGCGAACCGGTTCCCCCCATGAGTGGCCGTGAGTCGCTCGACATAGGCCTTGGTCCCCGCAGCGGTGGCCGAGCCTGCGAGTCTGGTCCCGGTGAGCGTGGTCGCTCCGCCTGCCGCCGGGGCAGGCGCGGAGCGCGATGGTTCCTCCAGGCCCCGGCGGATCTGGGTCGGGTCCGTGATGGGCGCCTGACAGGCAAAATTCCGGCAGACGTAGAGTGCGGCTTGTCCACCGACCAGCCCTTTCCCTTGAAGCAAAGGATGGGTCGGCGTGGGGACGCCGGGGTCGTGATGGGCGATGATCTTGGCTGGAAGAAAATGGCGGTGAACTTCGCGGCAGAGGGCCTCGTAGCCGGGTTCGCCCGGCACGCCGACGAGCGCCACCTCCACCGGTCCGTACAAGAGCAGATCCAGCGCGATGAGGCTTTTGCAAAAGGCTCGTGGATAGCGGGAGATCTGCTTGCCGTAGACGCGTAGGGCGCGCGACGCGGCTTCTCGGAAATCGTTCCGTCCCAGGTGAAACGACAATCGGGCCAGCACCGTGGCGGCGACGGCGTTGGCGCTGGGTGTGGCGCCGTCAGGCCCTTCGCGGCTGCGGATGATGAGTTGTTCGTGGTCCCGTGCGGTGGTGAAAAACCCCCCTCGCTCCATGTCTTGAAAATCTGCAAGGATTCGCTCTGCAAGTCCGGTGGCTTCGCGAAGAAATCCTTCGTGGGCGCCGGCCTCATAGAGGTCGATCAATCCTTCGGCCAGGCAGGCATAGTCTTCGAGGCAGGCCGACAGATGGGCCTTGCCGTTTCGATAGGTGCGATAGAGTCCGCCGTCAGGCCGGCGCATGGTCTGGAGCAAGCCATCTGCGGCGGCTTCGGCCCGTTCCAGATAGCGGCTTTCCCCTAGGATGCGTGCGCCCTCCGCCATGGCGGAGATCATCAGGCCGTTCCAGCCGGTGAGAATCTTGTCGTCCAATCCCGGTGGAATTCGGCGGCTCCGTGCGGCGTAGACCAGGGGGCGTGAGCGATCGAGAGAAGCCCGCAAGTCCTCCGGCTTGAGCCCCAGTTCGCGGGCAACGGCCCCCATCGGTCGCGGCGTGTTCGCAATGCTCTTGTGTTCCCAGTTTCCCTCGGCGGTGATGTCATAGTAGGCGCAGAAGTTGCGGGCGTCGTCTTCGGGCAACACGGCCCGAATCTCGTCAGGCGTCCAAACAAAAAATTTGCCTTCGACGCCTTCCGAGTCGGCGTCGGTAGCCGAGAAAAAGCCGCCATCCAGGGCGGTCATCTCCCGACCGATGTAGTCCAGGGTCTCTCCGGCGACCCGGCGATAGGCGGGATCACCGGCGACCTGAAAGGCTTCCAAATAGGTCTTGGCCAGGAGTGCATTGTCATAGAGCATCTTCTCGAAGTGGGGCACAAGCCAACGCTCGTCCGTCGAGTAGCGGGCGAACCCTCCGCCGATGTGATCGTACAGGCCGCCGCTGGCCATCCCGTCCAGTGTTTTCCGGACCATGGTGAGGGTCTGCGCGTCACCGGTTCGGGCATGACGGCGCAGCAAGAGCGAGAGCCCGGTTGCCGGCGGAAATTTGGGTGCCTGGCCGAAGCCCCCGTAGCGCGAGTCGAACTCCTCGGCAAATTGACCGACCACGGCGCGGAGTTCGTCTTCACCGATGGAGAGGGGAGCGGAGGCCTGCATCGAGGTCTTCAATCGCGTGGTCAGGTCATCGGCCTGTTCGCGCAAGGCCTTCGGATCCTTCCGCCAAAGGTCCGCGATGTGCTCCAACAGGGTTCGGAAGCCCGGCCGTCCCCAACGGTCGGTCGGCGGGAAGTAGGTGCCGGCGAAGAAGGGCCGTTGCTGGGGGGTGAGGAAGACCGTCATGGGCCAGCCGCCTTGGCCGCGGTTCAGGGCCAGCGTGGCCTGCATGTAGATTTCGTCCAGGTCCGGACGTTCTTCGCGATCCACCTTGACGCAGACGAAGTGCTCGTTCATGACCGCCGCAATGGCCTCGTTCTCGAACGATTCCCGTTCCATGACATGGCACCAGTGGCAGGCGGAGTAGCCGATGGAGAGCAAGATGGGTTTGTTCAAGTCGCGGGAGCGGACGAGCGCCTCCGGTCCCCAGGGATACCAGTCGACCGGATTGTAGGCATGCTGCAGCAGGTAGGGGCTCGTCTCGTGAATGAGGCGGTTGGCCCGGCGCGTCGCGTGCGAATCGGTCATGAGCCACCCTATCATCCCCCTTGTTTCAGATTCAATGGAGCCGAGGCGGTCGTTTCGTATAAACGATTCGGTGGCCCGTCGAACTTGTGGTAGGCTGAACAGGCGCAGGTAATCAATCGTGCAGTGAGGATGAGATGGACGCGGATGATCTAGGGCCCTATTCCAACTACCGACTGACCGTTCGACTCGAACTCACCAACCGCGTGGGGGTGTTCGCCCGGATGGCCACGGCCTTGGCCGAAGAGGGGGCGAGCATCGGCGCGGTAGACATCGTGACCGCGACGCCGGAAAAGGTGACGCGGGACATTACCTTTGACGTGCGCAACGAGTCGCAGGGACAGGCGGTGGTGCGCCGGCTGAAAGAATTGCCGGATGTGCGGGTCCTGTCCGTGTCGGATCGGATTTTTCTGATGCATCTGGGCGGGAAAATCCACATTCAAAACAAACATCCGCTCACCACCCGCAACGTGCTCTCCATGGTCTATACGCCCGGCGTGGGGCGTGTGTCTCAGGCCATCGCCAAGAATCGAGAGCTCGTCCACCTCTATACGACCAAGGCCAACAGCGTGGCCGTGGTCACGGACGGTTCGGCGGTGCTGGGGCTGGGCAACCTGGGGCCGGAAGCGGCCTTGCCGGTGATGGAAGGCAAGGCCATGCTGTTCCGGGAGTTTGCGGGGATCGATGCCTGGCCCATCTGTTTGGATACGCAGGACCCGGACGAGATCGTCCGCATTGTTCGGGGGATCGCGCCGAGTTTCGGCGGCATCAATCTCGAGGACATCGGCGCGCCCCGGTGTTTTGAGATTGAACGGCGACTGAAAGCGTCGCTGACGATCCCGGTGATGCACGACGATCAGCATGGCACCGCCGTGGTGATCCTGGCGGCTCTGGCCAACGCGCTGACCGTCGTCAAGAAACGGTTCGAGGAAGTGAAGGTGGTAGTCAACGGGTTGGGCGCGGCCGGTCTGGCCTGTTGTGAAATTCTGCTGGCCGCGGGAGTTCAGGAGTTGGTCGGCGTCGACCGGCTCGGCATAGCCCTGGCCGGCTCATCCGAGCGGCTGCGCGAGGCCCGGAAGGATTTGCCGTCGATCACCCGCTACGATCAGCCGTCCGGAACGCTGCAAGATGCCTTACGGGGCGCGGATGTCTTCATCGGGCTGTCGGTCGGCAACATCGTCAAGCCCGAGGATTTGGACCTCATGTCGGAAGACCGTGTGGTCTTTGCCATGGCGAATCCCGACCCCGAGATTGCGCCTGAACTTGCCATGCCGCGCTGCCGAGTCTTCGCGACGGGGCGCTCGGACTATCCGAACCAGATCAACAACGTGCTCTCATTTCCCGGTCTGTTCCGCGGGGCGCTGGACGTGCAGGCGACGGATATCAATGAAGCGATGATGCTGGCGGCAGCCGAGGCGATCGCGCGGATGATTCCCTTCGGCACCCTGAGCGAGGACTACATCATCCCCAGCGTGTTCGACAAGCAGGTGGTCCCGCACGTGGCAAAAGCCGTCGCAGCCGCAGCCATCCGGACCGGCGTCGCTCGGAAGACCGATAAACCGGTGAATAGTAAGGAGTGAGTCGCAAGGAGTAGGTAATTCTGTGAGAGACCGATGGTCGGAGGCCGCAGTCCTTGAGCAGACTGTGCCGTCCTACCACTCCTGGCTCCCCGCGACTCACTCCTGACCGCCTACCGTCCTTCGCCGAGGCTGCGCTCATAGAGCAGCACTTTCCAGCCGTCCTCTTCGCTCAAGAACTGTCCGACGATGGGCAGCATGCCGGTGCCGGGCACCTTGCCGGATTGGCCGAGGCTGCCGTTCTTGAGCACCCACATCATCTCGCCGGGCGTCCGTACCTTGTTGAATTTCGGATTGGTAAAGTTCCGGGGTTGAATGGGCAGCACTTTAGCCGCTCCGCCGTCGCCTTGGCCTTCGTTGCCATGACATTGAAAGCAGGTGCCGCGTCCGAGGAAGATGGCCTTGCCTTCTGCCAGGATCTCCGGCGTCGGGTCGAAGGGCGGCTTCAGCGCTTTGGCGTCTGCCAGCTCGCCGGCGGGGACGCGTGGAATCTTGATGTCGAATTCACCGGCCGGCGCTCCGTAGCCGGACGTAACTTGGGCTTCGGCCCAAGAAGCGGGTCCCATGACCGTCAGACTCAAAATGATGAAGGCAATTCGATGCATGGGTCTCCTCCGGGAAATAGTGGCATAACGATGAACAATCATTGCCGTTGGGCTCGACACGCGGCGCGGGAAGATAGCACAGCCTCTGCGTGGGAGCAAGCCGATCGTGGGCCGATCGGCGCGTCCTTCTTCGCTCTGGCGATGTGCTACAATGAGCGCCGGTCGATGGCGCTGTCATCCGGTGAAGGCCTATGTCGGTTGATCCCCGCAAGCTTGCCAAATTCCGCACGAATGCCAGGCGCCGGATCGAAGATCTGCGGACCAAGGCGCGGGACAGTCTTGGGGTGGCGGTGGACACGATGATGGATGAGCGGATCGACAGTTTCTTCCGAATCGAACAGGGATTGGATGAAATTGAAAAGTCTCTGGGTACGATCGAGGAAGAAATGGCGGCCGTGTCCGATCTTTCAGGCGCTATTCGCATGTCGTCGCGTCTCGAATTCGTCGAGGATCTGTTCGACGAACTCGACAGCGAAGTGCGCCAGCGCCCGCGGCGTCGAAAAAAACGTGTCAACCTGGCCGATTTCCTTCGAACGGCCGGCGGTTCCGGTGACTCGGGAGAAATCTCCCGAAGCGAGATCAATAATGCCTTTGACGCCTATCGGGTGTTGGGGCTGGAGGAGGGGTGTGCGCTCGCGGACGTGACCGCAGCCTTTCGAAAACGAGCCAAGGATTTACATCCGGATGCGCGGAACGGGGACCGCAGTTCCGAGCCGGAACTGCGCCGGATCATCGAAGCGCACCAGTTCCTGAAAGAATATCTGAGCCTGTCCAATACAGAGCCGCCTTTTGCGGGCCGCGGCGGCGGATTTTCCCCGGCCGAGTGACGCCAAACTTGTGAAAGCCCACCCGCTACGCTACATCACCGGTCACGCCGCACTGGGCGAATTCTGCCGGGAGCTGCGCGGCGCCACGCGCCTCGGAGTCGACACGGAATTCGTCGGCGAAGACACCTTTGTGCCGCGTCTGGAACTGGTGCAGATCGCCGCTGGCGACCTCTCGGCGGTGATCGACGTGCCGGCCGTCCGATCCTTGGACGCGCTCTGGGAGCTTCTGACCGATGCCGGGATTGAGAAAGTCGTGCACGCCGGCCGGCAGGACCTGGAGCTGATCCACGCGCACGCGAAGCAGGTCCCGACGCCGGTCTTCGACACGCAAATGGCCGCGGCTATGGTCGGCTACGGCACTCAGATCTCTTACGCGCAGCTCGTCGAGCGCGTCGTCGGGGCCAAACTGGCCAAATCGCATACCTTGACGAATTGGAGCCATCGGCCTCTCACCGACGAACAGTTGGCCTACGCGCTGGAAGACGTGTTGTATCTCTTCCAGGTGCATGACCATCTGCGCCATCGCTTGCGCACGATGGGACGGCAGGAGTGGATGCAAGAGGAGTTCGCGCGACTCACGGGCTCGCTGACCGACGGCTCCCGGGATCCCCGCCAGCGCTATCAGCGGATTAAGGGGTGGGAAGGCCTGAAGCCGCAGGCCGCCTCGGTGCTGCGCGAGCTGGTGGCCTGGCGGGATGACGAGGCTCGGCAACGAAACGTGCCGCGCGGACGCATCATGCGGGATGAAGTCTTGCTTCAGGTGGCTCGGCACATTCCGAAGTCGCCGTCGGCCCTTCGGTCGGTGCGGGGGCTTCATGGCTCCCAGGCCGAGCGCTACGGAGAGGCGATCATGGAGGCGGTGCGCCGGGGCCTGGCGGTGCCGGCGGCGGAATGGCCCGCGGTGTCAAAGCCGCGGAGGCCGGAGCCCGAGTCCATCGGACAGGTGGAGCTGCTCCAGGCGGTGCTCAAGGCGCGGGCCGCCGAACTCAATATGGCGCCGACGCTCCTGGCCACCTCGGCGGATTTGCAGGCGATGATCGAGGGGCATCAGGCCGGTCAGTCGGCGGATCTTCCCCTCCTGCAAGGCTGGCGTCGGGAGTTGGCGGGCAATCTGTTGCTGGAGGTGCTCGACGGGAAGATACACCTGTCCATCGATCCCAAGAACGGGCGGGTGAACGTGACGCGCGTCGGCGAGGCGTGAGCGCTCTTCGGCGCGCGGCGCTACAAGAGTCGCTTGATCGTCTCGGCCGGCCGGGCCAGCAGCGCCTGTTCGCCTTTTTCCACCAGCGGCCGTTGAATGAGGTCCGGATGGGAGAGCATCAGCGACAGCAGTTCATCCTCGGAGAACGATTTCTTGGCCAGCCCCAGCGTCTTGGAGATGTCTTCCTTCGTCCGCAGGATGTCCTTAGCCGTCAGTCCTGCTTTCTTGAGCAGCGCCTTGAGCTGAGTCTTGGTAAAGGGCTGTTCGTAGTAATTGACGGTCTTATAGGGTTTCCCGCTGGCCTGCGCGAGCTTGACCGCTTCCCGGCAGGTGGAACAAGTGGGCTTCTGATAGATGATGAGAGTCGACATGGAACGCTCCTTTTCGCTTGAGGGCATCTTGACCCAATTCAAGTCAGCGTGCTAAATGGCCGTGAAGAATGTGCGCACCGACGGACGATCGATGACCCAGCCGGCGCCGACTGCGGGGACCAGTTCAAGCGGCAGCTTTGCCGTGGCGACGCCGGCCGCACGCACCCTCCAGGCCCTTCGGACGAAGCGCCGGGGACAGCCCGTCTATGTCGTCGGCCATAATCTTGAGCGCAAGGGACAAGAGGCCACCTTCGAACTGTTCAACGTGCGGCTCGCCGTCGTGAAGTTCTCCGACGGCGTCACGCTGGGCTATGATCCGACCGAGCTGCTCCTGCCGACGGAAATCGACGCCCAGGGCGTGGCCTTTTTCGAGATACGAACCTGCGCCCGATGCGAGCAAAGTTTCCCTCTGACCGCGGAGGAATTCCGATCGGATCCGGAGCCGACAGCCTGCCCGGAGTGCCGGACATAGAGCAGGTTGAGGTAAAGGTTGAGGTTGAGGAGGAGGTTACCCGGAGCCTCGATCTCCCATATGTGATCCGTTCCTTCTCCTCGACCTCATCCTTCGCCTTCCGCTCAGTCCACCAACGGCGCGTACTCGAGGGCCTTCTTGATCAGACAATCGCCTGCAATGCCCTGGAGCGTCATCGGCAACATCCCGGCGTCGAGGGCCTTGATGGAAACCAATCGATAGCCTTCGGGAACTTTGAAGGCTTCCGCCCGTACGGCGTGGCAAATCTCCAGCTTCCGCCAGATCAAATTGTCCAGCACGCCCTCGCTGGGGATCAGCAGGCTCTCGGACGTCGTCGAGCCGGCGGACACCTGAGCGGTCACCTGTTTCTTGTCTTTCGAAATCTTCAACACGACGGCAAAGATCAGGTCGGGGTCGGCTGTGAAGCCGAGCGGTGGGGCAACCAGGAGCATCGCCACGGCGCCGAACAGCCCCATGAGAAGCGAGAAAGCGCGGCGGCGCATCAGGGGCGCCCCTTCGTGTCCGGAGAGCCGGCATTGGCATCGATCGGGGCATTGCCGTGGCCGATGGCGCTGGACCCCGGATGATTTCCCGAGGACGGCGCGCGCTCGGTCTGCCGATGTTGGAGGAGAAGGCTCCCCGCCGCCAAGACCAGAAGCCCAAGAATGACCAGGAACAGTGTTTTCTGTGACATCATCACGACCTGCGGAAAAGTATGCCGAACGAGCGCGGCCATTTCAAGATCATAGGCGACGCTTGTTCAACGAGTCGCGCGCGGGATTCCGAGTTTTGTTCGGGTCGGTCGCTGAGAAAGGGAGGTGACACATGCCCCATGATTTCATGCCCGGTCTGGCCGGCGTGCCGGCCGCGCGGTCGGCCGTGAGCGACGTGGACGGCCAGCGGGGTCTGTTGGAGTATCGCGGCGTCCGCATCGAAGAGCTCTGTGACCGATCGTCGTTTCTCGAGACCAGCTATCTGCTCCTGTTCGGTCGGCTTCCGTCTCAAACCGAGCTCTCCCGCTTTGTCGCCGATGTGACCCGACATCGGCGCATCAAGTTTCGGATCGTCGACCTCATGCAGTGCCTTCCGGAACATGGGCACCCGATGGACGCCCTCCAGGCTGCTGTCGCGGCGCTGGGCATGTTCTATCCCGGCCGCAACGTCCGGGATCAGGAGAACAACTATTGGTCGGCCGTCCGGCTGGTGGCGAAGCTGCCTACGATCGTCGCGGCCCATGCGCGGCTCCGCCATGGAGACGCGGCCATCGGTCCGCGGGACGATCTGCCGCTGGCGGACAATTTTCTCTACATGCTCTCGGACACCGTCCCGCCCCGGGTGCTGAGTCGTACCCTTGATATGTGTCTGATTCTCCATGCCGAACACACCATGAACGCGTCGACGTTCACGGGGTTGGTCACGGCTTCGACATTGGCGGATCCCTACACGGTCGTGGCTTCCGCCATCGGTGCCCTGAAAGGCCCGCTGCACGGCGGCGCCAATGAAGAAGTGGTCCAGATGTTGCGGGAGATCGGGCCGCCTTCCCGGGTCCGGGGCTACCTGGAAGCCAAGTTGAAGGCGAAGGAGAAGATCATGGGGTTTGGTCACCGGGTCTATAAGGTCAAGGATCCGCGCGCGACCATTCTCCAGCGGCTGTGTCAGGATGTCTTCAGAGAGTTGGGCGCGTCGCCGCTCTATGAGACGGCGGTCGAGGTCGAGCGGGTCATGGGAGAGCTGATGGCCGGCAAGCCGATCTATCCGAACGTGGATTTTTATTCAGGCATTCTCTACGACAAGATGGGCATCGAGGTCGACTGTTTCACGCCCATCTTCGCGATGGCGCGCGTGGCCGGCTGGCTGGCGCACTGGTTGGAGCAGCTGACGGAAAACAAGCTCTACCGCCCGGATCAGATCTATGCCGGAGAGCACAACCGGCCCTACGTGCCGATTGACCAGCGGTGAGCTGCTGGTAATCCTTTTTCTCCTGAAGTCAAGACCGCGGCCATCGCCGCCGGGCCGCCTCCGATCGCTTGACTCCATCAGCTCCGGTGTTACCTCCATCCCCATAGCGGGCCGACAAGATGTGACAGCCTGCGGAAACCACGTAGAGAGTCAACAAAAGGAGGGACACCATGACCAGCGTGATTCGGTGGGATCCATTCCGGGAACTCGAAGAAATGTCGAATCAGATGAATCGTCTCTTCGCCCGTCGACCGGTCGGGCAGGAGGGAGGAACGGAGGCACTGGCGGTGGCGGACTGGGCCCCCGCCGTGGATGTGAGCGAGACGGAGGGCGAATATCTCATCAAGGCCGAGTTGCCCGAGGTGAAGAAGGAAGACGTGAAGGTCACACTTGAGGACGGCTTGCTCACGATTCAGGGTGAGCGCCGTCACGAACAGGATGAAAAAACCAAGAAGTATCACCGGATCGAACGGTCCTACGGTCGCTTTGTCCGGACCTTTTCGGTGCCGGAGTCCGTGGATGACACCAAAGTGAAAGCCGAATACCGCGATGGGGTATTGAGCCTTTCCTTGCCGAAAGCCGAGAAGGCCAAACCCCGAGCGATCGAGGTGAAAGTGGGGTAATCCGAAACGTCCCCGCTCGCTGACGCGGGGAATTCGTCGATCGGGCGCAGGCTCATCCGCGAGGGTGGGCCTGCGCTTTTTTGTGCGTTCCGACCGATGGAGAATCGTCTTGTCCCCTCTCGATTGAATCGTTTAAGATGCGCCCGCAAAGCGGTATCACGCCGTCTTTTCCGTTCAATCCTTGCTAGAGGAGCACACTGTGGTAACCACACGAGCATCGGCAAAGGCCGCGAAGTCGGCCGCACCATCGGCCACGGTCCGCATCGAGCGCGACACCATGGGCGAACTGGAAGTTCCGGCCCAGGCCTATTACGGCGTCCAGACGGCCCGGGCGATTCGCAATTTTCCGATCAGCGGGTTGCGATTCCCCCGGTCCTTCATTCGGGCGATGGGGCTTATCAAGTGGGGGGCTGCCGTGGTGAACGAGTCCCTCGGCCTGCTGGACAGGAAGGTGGCGGATGCCATCAAGACGGCCAGTTGGGAAATCGTCGAGGGACGGTGGGACACGGAATTCCCCGTGGATATTTTTCAAACCGGGTCCGGCACCTCGACGAACATGAATACCAACGAGGTGATTGCCAACCGCGCGACCGAGTTGCTGGGCGGCGCCCGCGGCAGCAAGCTGGTGCATCCCAACGATCACGTGAATCTGGGCCAGTCCAGTAATGACGTGATTCCGACGGCGATTCACGTGGCGGCCGTGGAACTGATGCAAGCGCGTCTGCTCCCGTCGCTTCTGCGCCTGCAACGGGCTTTGGCGGGGAAAGCGAAGGAGTTCGACAAGATCGTGAAGATCGGGCGGACGCACTTGCAAGATGCGACCCCGATCCGGCTCGGCCAGGAATTCGGCGGCTATGCGCGGCAAATCGAGCTGGGCATCCAGCGGGTGCAGGCCGCCCAGCGGGCCTTGAGCGAGGTGGCTTTGGGCGGCACGGCCGTGGGAACGGGCCTGAATGCCCATCCTCGGTTTGCGTCGCGGGTCATGGCCTTGGTGTCGAAACAAGTCGGGGTCAGGCTCCAAGAGGCCTACAACCATTTTGAAGCACAATCGGCGCAGGATTCGGTGGTCGAGGCCAGTGGCGCCTTGCGTGTCGTCGCCGTCAGCCTGATGAAAATCGCCAACGATGTGCGCTGGCTCGGGTCCGGTCCCCGGTGTGGGCTGGGCGAACTGTTGCTGCCGGAGACGCAGCCAGGCTCGTCGATCATGCCGGGCAAGGTGAATCCCGTGATCGCCGAATCCGTGACGATGGTGGCGGCCCAGGTCATCGGAAACGATGTGACGATCACCGTGGGAGGGCAGGCGGCCAATTTCGAGTTGATCGTCATGTTGCCGGTCATGGCCCACAATCTGCTGCAATCTATCGAACTCTTGGCGAGCGCCTCGGAGAATTTCTCCGCGCGGTGCATCGAAGGGCTGAGAGCGGATGAGAAACGTTGCCGGGATTTCATCGAGCAGAGTCTGGCCATGTGTACAGGGCTGGCTCCCGAGATCGGCTATGACGCGGCCGCGGCGATCTCGAAGGAGGCCTATAAAACCGGTCGAACCGTGCGGGAGGTCGCCGCCGGCAAACAGATTTTGCCCGCCAAGAAGCTCGACGCCCTGCTCGACCCTTGGCGGATGACCAAACCGGGCGGTCCTATCGGAAGCGCAGGCGGATGACGAATAAGATCACCCGTTTGAGAACAGCCTTAAGTTGGCGAAAACTTTGACTTCTTGGAAGGCCCTATGCTAGGGTCTGCAGAATTTTTGCCAATGGTCGAGGCTCCAATGCCTCGCGGAATATGGGGGACAAGTGTCTGACAACACACAGCATCTGATCCTGGTGGTTGGGGCGGGGCCCGCGGGAATGGCGGTCGCCGGCATGATGGTCAAGCATGGCCACGAGGTCGTCATTCTCAATCGCGATATCAAGTTCGGCGGTCTGGCGGAGTACGGGATCTTCCCCAGCAAATTGAAGCTCCGCGGCGGCCTCAAGAAGACCTATGTGGAGCTGCTCAAGCATCCCCGCGTGCACTATTTCGGCAACGTGTCCGTCGGGCAGGGCAAGGACGTGACGTTGGATGAGCTCCGGGGCCTCGGGTTCAGCGCGATCGTCTTTGCCACTGGCGCCCAGGGCACCAAGACCATCGGCGTCGAAGGCGATACGGCCAAGGGCGTCTACCATGCCAAGGATGTCGTGTTCCATTTCAATCGACTGCCCGGTTACGGAGATCAGCCGTTTGAGATGGGCAAGCACGTTGCGGTCATCGGGGTCGGGGATGTGATGGTGGACATTGCCCATTGGCTGACCCGCTATAAGAAGGTCGAGCGAGTGACCGCGATTGCGCGGCGGGGCCCCGTCGAGCGGAAGTACAATCCGAAGGAGATTCGGGCGGTCTGCGCCAACATCCATCGGGATGAATTGGCCAAGGAGATCGACCGGATCGGGGCGCGGCTGGAGGCGGTGGGACAGAAGCCGGTCGAGGTTCTGCGGGGGATGGTGGACGAACTGGTCAAGTGCGAGCCCTCCGTCAGTCAGACGCGAATGGGCTTTCGGTTTCTCGCCTCACCAAAGCGCGTGCTGGTCGACAACCACAATCGTGTCCGAGCCCTGGAATTGGAAGAGACCAAATTGGAACCGAAGGGAAACGACACGGCGGCGGTCGGGCTGAAGCAGTATTACGAGTTTCCCTGCGACAGCGTGGTCTTCGCCGTCGGCGACAAGGTCGATCAGATTCTGGGGCTTCCCTATAAAAACGGCGTGTTCGTGACCAATCCGACCCCCTCAGGAAACGAACCGGATGACGCGCTGTTCCAAGCCTACGACGAGGCAAGCGGGAAGGTGTTGGACGGAATCTTCCTGGCCGGGTGGGCCCGAAAGGCCAGCGAAGGACTGGTGGGTGTCGCAAAACGGGACGGCGATTGGTGCGCCGAGGTCGTCCAGCGCTATCTCACCGCGAAACCGACGCTGGATCGCGCCCAGATCCAACGGGCGCTCGATCGACTGCGGGCCTTGCTGCGCGAGCGCGGCGTCACGGCCGTCGGCACCAAGGATCTCGACCTGCTCCAGTCAGGCGAGAAAGCCCACGGCCCATCGGCGGACTGTATCGGGGAATTCAAGTTTCTGACGAACCGCGAAATGTTGAGCGTGATCGAGAAAAAGCGGGGGGCATCCCCGCGCTGACCGCAGAATCCTCACCCATCCCCCCATTTGAGTTTCTTCCGCAACGTGTCGTAGTAGGTCGTCTCGGGGAATCGGATCAGCCTTGTCTTATGCGGAGAGGCGGTGATCGTCACGCTGTCGCCCGGCGACATGGCGACGCCGACCTGCCCGTCGAAGGTCACCATCGCGCCGTCGTCCTGGCTCACCAGCAAGAGTTCCACATGCGCGTTGCCTGGAATCAAGAGCGGCCGGTGGGTGAGCGTGTGCGGACAGATCGGCGTCAGAATCAGGGCGTTGACCGCGGGATGGAGGATGGGGCCACCCGCGGACATAGAATAGGCCGTGGACCCGGTCGGGGTCGACACGATGAGCCCGTCCCCGCGCATCTTGGTGACCACGTGCCCATCGACCGTGGCCTGGATCTCGATCATGCGGGAGAGGGAGCCTTTACTGATGATCACGTCATTGAGTACGGTGGACTGGGCGACATGTTCTCCATGGCGGTGCAGGAGGCCCCGCAGCATCAAACGTTCTTCGATCCGATACTCTTGATTGAAGACGCGCGCGAGCGCCGGATAGAGATCGCCGGCTCCGACTTCTGTCAGAAATCCGAGCCCGCCCATGTTGATGCCGAGAATCGGCACTTGACGTTCCTCGACCAGACGCGCGGCATTCAGCATCGTGCCGTCGCCGCCGAGGACGAGCAGCAAGTCGGCGGAATTTGCGATCTGCGTCTTGTCGTGGGTGGCTGACTCACCCAGCAGGGCCGCCGTCTTGCTGTACAGCAAGACCTCCCGGTCCTGCTCCCTGATCCAAGAGACCAAGGCCTTGAGCACCGTCTTGGCCTCGGGAAACTTGGGTTTCGTCAGGATGGCGATGCGCTTCATCATGGCGTCGGTGAAGGTGGGGATCCTGTCGAGGTGGCGAATTGTAACAGAGCGCCCGGTGGCCCGCAATGAATGAGCAGAGACCGAGTGGAATGGGAAGCCTGCGGAATCGGTTGGAAGGTGCGGGGTGCCTGCCAAGACGCACGCCGACGGGAGTGACCCAATCGGGATCGACCGGGTCGGCTAAGGACCCGGCTCGGCCCTGCCGATATTTGATGAGAGGACTTTTGGCTTGGTGGGGAGATCGATCCGACAGGAGTCGAGAGGTTCCGTCGGAGTCCAAGAAGAATCGATGAGAAAAGAGCGGTTCACGGAGTCTCTAGGCCTTGACACTTCTCGAATCGATTACTAAGATGTGAAGTAAATTCGAGGGTTTCTCTCGGTCCGACGCCGACTTCGCGATCCGCTGACCAAGGAGGAGGAATGTTCGAACGATTCACGGACAAAGGTCGAAAAATCATCATCTTGGCCCGGGAAGAGGCCGAGCGCCATCAGAACGATTATCTGGGCACCGAGCATCTCGTTCTGGCCATCCTCCGTGAGTCCGACGGAATCGCCCTCATGATCATCAAGAAAATGGGGCTCTCCTCGGAGCAGATCCGCTTGGAAATCGAGCGGAACCTGCCGGGCGGCGGGACCACGATGACCTTCG
>FKKE01001047.1_pt2 | contig 18135 bp, 16 predicted proteins | sample 1106331 | NCBI WGS metagenome assembly FKKE01 (sample SAMEA3931202, study PRJEB13176) | freshwater metagenome | biome: Drinking water system; feature: drinking water; material: freshwater | place: China | collected 2013-02-06 | reverse complement strand
GACCAGGCAGGTTCAGGTTGGGAACGTCAAGATCGGCGGGGGGGCGCCGGTGTCCGTGCAGTCTATGTGCAGCACGGATACCCGGGATGTCGCGGCCACCGTCGAGCAGATTCGCCAACTGGAGACGGCCGGCTGTGAGTTGATCCGCGTCGCGGTGCCGGATACGGAAGCGGCGGCAGCCCTGCCGAAGATCAAGGCGGCGATGACCGTGCCGCTGATCGCCGACATCCACTTCGATCATCGCCTGGCCCTCGAAGCCGCCAAGATCGTGGACTGCGTGCGCATCAACCCCGGCAACATCGGCGCCTGGTGGAAGGTCGAAGAAGTCATCAAGGCGGTCAATGACCGAGGCATCCCGTTGCGCGTCGGGGTCAACGGCGGCTCCCTCGAACGGCACTTGCTGGAAAAATACGGCTATCCCACGGCTGAAGCCTTGGCCGAGTCGGCCTTGAACGCCGTCAATGCCTTGGAAGACGTGGGCTTCACCAATATGAAGGTGTCGCTCAAGGCCTCGGATGTCCATATGGCCATCGACGCCTACTACCTCTTTTCCCAGCAGTCGAACTACCCCTTGCACATTGGGATTACGGAAGCCGGCACGGCCATGACAGGCGCGGTCAAGTCGGCCATCGGCCTGGGCTGGCTGCTCTCGCAGGGCATCGGCGACACGCTCCGCGTCTCGCTGGCGGCCGATCCGGTGGAAGAAGTGAAGGTTGGCTTCGAAATTCTCAAGTCGCTGGAACTGCGCCACCGCGGCATCAACGTGATCGCCTGCCCGACCTGTGGCCGCGTGGAGATCGATGTCGTAAAGATGGCCAATGAGCTGGAAAAGAAACTCGGCCACATCAAAACGCCGCTGAACGTCTCGGTGCTCGGCTGCGTCGTCAACGGCATCGGCGAAGGAAAGGAAGCCGACATCGGCATCGCCGGAGGCGAGGGCAAAGGCATCCTCTTCAAGAAGGGCAAACTCGTCCGCAAGGTGCCGATGGAAGAGTTGATGACCACGCTCATCGAGGAAGTGGAGCTGCTGGCCAAAGAGCAGGAAGCCGAGGGCGGCGCCGCGCAGACCGCAGCCGCCTCCCACGGTCACAGCGAACACGAGCACGAACCGGAGAGACCCTCCACGCTGCTCCGAGAAATTCCCGTCTTGTCATCCCGTTCATAACCGCCCTGTCGCCGGCGTCCCAGTTCAGATCTTCAGGCTTGAAGCCGCGCCCAATCCGTGTACAATAGCCTTCCGATTTGTCACACCCAATCGAACCCCGACATATGAAGGCACGCTGTGATCGTCCGACTGCGGATGCAGCCTTGTCCGCTCGCGGCTTTGGAAAGACACCTTGACACATGAGCAAGAAACCGACATCAGCCCCTCCTTCCGAGCCTGAGAGAAAACCGGCGCCCAAGTCGGCCAAGGCAGCGCCGGCCGTGACGGCTGTGGAGATGGGCGCCAAGCAGCGGGAAATCTCCGTCTCCGAGTTCTTCACCAAGAACCGGCATCTCCTCGGCTTCGACAATCCGCGCAAGGCGCTGCTGACCTGCGTCAAGGAAGCGGTCGATAATGCCTTGGACGCCAGCGAAGAGGCCGGCATCCTGCCGGACGTGACGGTAGCGCTGGAGGTCGTGCCGGCGGGCGGGAGCACCCCGCCGGCGAGCCAGGCCACCCGCTTCCGCGTGACGGTCGCGGACAACGGCCCCGGCATCGTCCGCCAGCACATTCCGCGCATCTTCGCCAAGCTGCTCTACGGCTCCAAATTCCATCGCCTGCGCATGAGCCGCGGCCAGCAGGGCATCGGCATCTCGGCGGCGGGCATGTACGGCCAGCTCACGACCGGCAAGCCGGTGAAGATCATCTCGCGCACGGGACCCAAGGCCGCCGCGCACTATTTCGAAGTGCAGATTGACACCAAAAAGAACGAGCCGCTCGTCCACGAAAACAAGCAGATCGACTGGGATCAGCCGCGCGGCACGCAAGTGTCCATCGAAGTCGAAGGGCGCTACCAGAAGGGCCGGGCCTCGGTCGACGAATATCTCGAACAGACCTCCATCGCCAACCCGCATGTGAAGCTGGTCTACAAGTCGCCGGACGGGGAGACGCGGGAATTCCCCCGCACCTACCATGAGCTGCCCCCGGCGCCGCGCGAGATCAAGCCGCATCCCTACGGCATCGAGTTCGGGATGCTGCTCAAGATGTTGCAGGACACCAAGAGCCACGCGCTCTCTGGATTCCTCTCCGGTGATTTTTGCCGGGTCTCGCCGCAACTGGCGGTCGAGATCTGCAAGGCCGCGAAGGTCTCGCCCAATATGAAGCCGCGGGACCTGAAGGGCCATGCGGCCGAGACGCTCTATCAGACGATCCAGGCGACCAAGATCATGGCGCCGCCGACCAACTGCATCTCGCCGATCGGCGAGAAGGCGATCCTCTCCGGCCTCTATAAACAGATCAAAGGGGAATTCTACACGGCGGTGAGCCGTCCGCCGGCCGTCTACCGCGGCAATCCCTTCATCATCGAAGCCGGGCTGGCCTTCGGCAATCGCCCGGAAGATCAAGCCAAGGTCCAGCAGCCGGCGCAGCCCAAGGCCGAGGGCGAGCATGAGGAGGAAGACGCGGAATTGGCCCGCGTGATCCGCTACGCGAATCGCGTACCCTTGCTCTACCAACAGTCCGCTTGCGCCACCTTCAAGGCGGTGCTCGGCACGACCTGGAAAAACTATGGCATCGCGCAGTCCCGCGGAGCCTTGCCGGCCGGGCCGATGGTCATCTTTGTCCACATGGCCTCGGTGTGGGTGCCGTTCACCAGCGAGAGCAAGGAGGCCATCGCGGACTACGACGAGATTCAGAAAGAGATCACGCTGGCCATGCGCGAGTGCGGCCGCCGGCTGGGGATCTTTCTCCGGCGGCGGGAACGGGCGGCCAGCGAATATCGCCGGCGCAATATCTTCGAGCTCTATATCGAAGAAGTGGTGGAGGCCTGCAACCGTCTCAAAGGCGGGAAGCTGCCCACGGAAAAACTGAAGGCGCAGCTTCAGAAAATCGCCACGTCCCGCACCGGCGGCCTCAAGACCGACGAGGCCTTGGGCAAGACCGGCGCGGGTCCCGAAGGCTTGCCCCACTCCATCATCGTGACCGAGCAGGGAGTGGAAGGGGCGGTGGATGTGGCCGCGCAGGCGCCGGAAGCGGTCGAGTCGCCGGGAGAGACGGGCCAGATCGCATTGCTCGACGAGGCACAGCCGAAGGGAAGACCGGGGAAGGCCGGTCGGGGTGGCGCAAAGAAGCCAGCGGCGCCGCCGGCGAAACCGTCCGGGAAGAAGGCGGAGCAATTGGCGCTCTTCGCCGAGGCGTCGGCATCCGTCAAGAAGGCCAAACATCAGTCTGACAAGCCGGGGAAAGCAAGGAGCCCTCGGAAGGGGAAGTAGCACGGCATGGCGAAAGCGGCCAAACACAAGAATGACGGCGTCGTCGAAAAGAAGCTGATCGGCCTCGCCGATGTCGTCATTCACGCGGCGCAGAAGGCCAAGGACCCGACCTTCGCCATTCCCATCCGGGCCCTCTCCAACGTCTCCTTCAATGAGCGCAAGGGCATGATCGAGATGGGCCATAAGAAACAGGCCCGCTCCTTCTTCAACGTCGGCATGGCGAAGAAGTTCATGCAGACCATGCTGGTGGCTGATGCCTTGTCCGAGTTGCAGCGGGCCGCGCTCACGACCTCGCTCCGAGAAATCTACTACCGCACCAAGCACACCATTCAAGACTCGCACGAGAACACCTTCGACACGCAGGACGAGTCGGATCCGATCATCGAGGATTTGGAAGTGTCGCTGGCGGCCCTGCGGGAGGAACTGCACGTCCGCGCCGAAAACGGCGGTAGCATCGTGGGCCCGCTCGTGCTAGGCGACGACGGCGACCGCGTGGACTGCGCCAAATTGGGCAAGGGCGGCTATTCCGTCCCCTCGATCGTCGAGCCGGAGTATGTGGAAATTCGGCGCTGCACGGCCGACTTCGTCCTGCTGGTCGAGAAGGGCACGCAGTGGAACCGGCTCTCGGAAGACAAGTTCTGGCGGCGGTATAACTGCGTGCTCCTGACCGGCAACGGCCAGCCGCCTCGCGGCGTCCGGCGCCTGGCGCGTCGGCTGCACGAAGAATATCGCCTGCCGGTCTACGTGCTGGTCGACAACGATCCCTGGGGCTACTACATCTACTCGGTCGTCAAACAGGGTTCGATTAACCTCGCCTTTGAGAGCGCGCGCATGGCCATTCCGAAGGCCAAGTTCATCGGGCTCTCCAGCGCCGATCCGGAACGGTATGGGTTGCCGCGCAACGTCGGCATCAAGCTCAACGAGAAGGACATCACCCGGGCCAAAGAATTGATGAACTACCAGTGGTTTCAGAAGCCGGCTTGGCAGCAAGAGATCAAGCGCATGCTGACCAGCGGCCTCAAGTACGAGCTCGACGCCCTCGCCAACAAAGACTTCCAGTACCTCACCAAGAAGTACCTCCCGCGCAAGCTCAAAGAAAAAGACTGGCTGGATTAAGGCGAACCTGAGGGCCGCCGCGGAGGTTGTTCTTCCGCCCGAGCCCTGGGTATAATGCGACCCCTTGCTCGGAACGGGGCGCCGTACCCAAGTGGCTAAGGGAGCAGTCTGCAAAACTGCGATGCAGCGGTTCGAACCCGCTCGGCGCCTCCACCTACTTCCGCTAGTTCTTCAAGGCCTTCCGTAGATTCTGCCTGTACCCCTTCGGTCTCCCGGTTCTCATTGGTTACGGTTTTGGTTACGGTTCCACTTCCAGGATGAAGGGGCAGCATTCCAAGGCTCGCCTTGTTTACAGCGGTTCGAAGATGGGCAGGGCTCAGGTGCGCATATCGCATGGTCATGGTGATCGTCGAATGGCCCATCAGCTCCTGAACCGTGCGAATATCGACCCCTGCCATGACTGCCCGTGACGCAAAGGTATGCCGGAGGGTGTGCCAGGTCGCTCCCTCGATCCCTGCCGACTCAAGGGCAGGCTCGTAGACCTTTACGATGAAATGACGGCCCTGCATCGGGTGCCCGGCATTCAAGGGGCTGGGGAAGACGTAGGGGCTATGCATCCACGAAGACAGCCCTCTGAGGATCGTGAGCGCTGCCTCGCTCAAGACCACATGGCGGGTCCGTCCCGACTTGCTCAAGGGGACTGTCAGGATGCCCCGCTCCAGGTCCACGCAATCCCATCGGGCATAGAACTGTTCGCTGAGCCGAAGTCCTGTCTCCAGCGCGAAAGCAACGAGCGGCCAATGCTCCGGGCTCATGGATTTCTTGAGCCTTGCAATCTCCAGGTCAGAAAGGAACCGAAGGCGTCCGCTCGGTTCAGGAAAGAACTTGACCCCTTTGACGGGGTTCGTGGTGAGATAGCCCTCCACAATAGCGAGATTCAGTATCCGCCGAAGACCTCCGAAGTAGCGGTTGATGGTGTGGGGACTGCGCTTCCCCTTGGCAAGCATCTTGGCCTGGATGTGGCGCAGCTTGTCGGCTGATAGCTCTGTCAGCAGATGCTTCCCCAGCAGTTTTGACCAGAACTGCCCATAGTGGTGCATGTTCCGCAGCCCCTTGGAAGTGATACCGTCCCGATACCGTCGAGTCCAGGCGCGAAGCGTGAGAGCTTTGGCTTGGGCAAAACGCTCAGGGAAATAGACCCCTTCCCGTATTTCTGCCCGAAGCCTCCCGTACAGCGCCTTGGCCTGTGACTTGGTGTCGCACTTGAACCACTGTTGACGGCCATTCGCATAGATGCGGACCCACCAGCCGTCACGATCCTTTCGCCGCGTGATGCCCCGATCCTGTCCACCTTTACGTGCCATTAGCGCTTCTCCTTCCGAGACTTCATCTTGCGACGATTTCTTTCCCGGTGCTTTTTGACGCGGAAGTTGCCGCCGCATCCGCCCGAACAATATTTCATCTTGGGCTTGTCCGCCATGAACGCATTCTTACAATTCGGACATTCTGCGATTCGGCCCTTTCCCTGACAGTCATAGAGCAGCATAAGGTAAAGCAGGCTCTCCAATGAGCCCGCGTCCCACCCTGTGGTCCACTTTTGCCGTTCCGCGTTCCAATCGGCATAAGGACGAACCATCGACAGCTTCTCGGCAATTCGACGGCGTAATGTCCCGCTAGCTCCCAGTCCTTCCCTGCCCTGCTCCCCCTCCTGAAACGCACGCATCCATTCTAGCGTTTGTTGAAGTTCGCTCTGGGCTCGCCGGAAAGCTGCCAAAGGCATAGGACGGGCCAGCGACCTGATAGCTGGGATACCGGCAATACCTTGGTGAATCTCAGGCTTCAAAGTTTTGATCACCCGGCGTTCAATGTCTGAGAAGGCAACCGTGTAAATCTCTTGCGCCCACGGTCTCCAGCCCTCTTGTGAAGCGTCCCCCAAGACCCCGTACTGCTCGCAGAACGTCAGGACTGCCCTGGGGGCGGCGGCATCGACTTGAAGGAAAAGGTAGGGAAGTGAGCGTGTGCCTTCATCCTTCGGGTTTCGGAGTCCAGCAGGGAAGAAATACTCAAACGGATTGTACGGTTGGCGCTCGACGGGAATGATCTGATCCTTCTCAAGTCGAACCTTGCCTCTCCACCAAATAGAAATAGGTCGTGGGCTTGTCGGTGCCATGAGTTCTATGTTGTAACTGTATTGTAACGGTTGAAGTATTGTTGATCCGTTACTAAGATTTAGCACCATAGAGAACGAGAGTCAACGGTTACGTGGCGCGAGGAGGTCACAACATGGAACGGAAGGCAAGTCAGCAACTCCTTACAGTCGATGAGGCCGAGGCACGGACAGGCCGTAAGGCATCCACATGGAGGCGGGACATTCTTGAGAAAAAGATTCCGTATGTGAAGTTGGGACGCAGTGTCCGAATCCCGGTGGAAGTGGTGGATCGTCTGATCGAGCAAGGCTGGCGCGAGCCTGTGCCGGTCACAGGCCGAAAGGCAAGCTGACCGGGAACTGAAAAAGAAAAGGGCCTGGTTGCCGCCAGGCCCTCACGAGGGAAAGGAAATGATTTAGCAGGCTGCGGAAAAACCCGAGTTGAATGAGACCAATGATCCCCAAATTCTATGTTGAGCATCCTCGAAGCCCGTCAGCACTGGGGTGGTGGCCCACTGGGGAGGGCTCTGGCAGGCCAATGCGAGTGCACCAGGGACGGGGGGACTCATGTTGCCACCGCCACCAGATTCCGGATGCGCACCAGGTTGTACGCCGCCACGGCGAAGGTGAAGAGCCAGCCGACTCGCTCCACCCCCCGGAGCTTGACCTTCCGCAGCAAGCCGATCGTCTTTACCCAGCCGAAGACCTCTTCGACTCGTTTGCGCTTCTGTTGACTGACGGCATAGCCGGGATGTCGGGTGGTCCGACCGTCAATGGCACTCGTCCGCCGCGTCGTATGCTGCGCGACGTGGGGCGTGACCTGGCGCTCGCGCAACGCGTCCACGAACGCCGCGGTGTCATAGTTCTTATCGCCGCCCAGTATGATCCGTCGTGTGGGAGACTGCGTGTCCACCAGGGCCAGGGCCGCCTCCCGTTCCGCCGTCCCCGTCGCCGGGGTGACCGTGGCCTGGACCACCAAGCCGTGGCGGTTGTCCATCAGCACATGGCCGAGGAAACACAGCTTCGCCTCTTGGCCAGCGGCCTTCTTGTACAACCGGGCCTCCGGGTCGGTGGTCGAGGCATGCGTCGCGTTGGTCCGTCGCTCGCCCCGGAAGTCCACGCTCGGGTTCCCCGGGTCATCCGGCGGCGGCGCGGCCGCGGTCTTCTTCTTGAAACTCTTCTGACCGGCCCAGGCCTCGATCAGCGTGCCATCGACCGTGAAGTGCTCATCGGACAACAGGCGCTGGGCCTTGGCTTGGGCCAGGACCTGCTCGAAGAAGGCCGTGGCCACCTCGCCGTCCAACAAGCGGTCCCGGTTCTTGGTGAAGACGGTCACGTCCCACACCGGCGCATCCAGATCCAGGCCGACAAACCAGCGGAACAGCAGGTTGTACTGCAGTGCCTCCATCAAGAGCCGTTCACTGCGCAGGCTGTAGAGCACCTGCAGCAACAGCGCGCGCAGGAGCTTCTCCGGCGCGATCGAGGGCCGACCGGTCCGGGCATAGAGCTGCTCCAACTGGGGCGACAAGGCGGTGAGCGCCGTGTCCACGTACTGCCGAATCGGTCGCAGCGGGTGGGACACCGGGACGCGCTCCTCGGGCGACAGGTAACTGAACATGCCGGCTTGCTGGGTATCCTGACCACGCATCGTGACCCTCCTGGAGAGATGGACAGTAGTTTCACCTATCTACTCCAGATGGGACGGCGAAACAAGAGTTTTTCCGCAGCCTGTTAGGCATGGATGCTCTATCACATGATGGCGACAGTTCGCCAACTGCTGCTGTGCGGTTAGGTACCGTACTCGATGAATTGGAGCGCCTCCTGCTTCGGTACGTGGAGTTCCAAGTGCCTGGCCATGCCATGCTCGTAGCCTGCTGGATTGCGAACACCTACGCATACGAGGTGTTTCAATATTGTGGCTATCTTGCCCTGCGTTCGTCTCAACCTGGTTGTGGGAAGAGTCGGCTGCTGCGGCTCGTTGCGCTGCATTCAAAAGGAAGTCCAAGGGTGATGACAACCCCGACGGCGGCGGCGCTTTTCCGCAGCGAAAGTAAGGTGATCATTCTCGATGAGGCCGACCGCCTGAGCAATCGAGATAAGGAAGTACACGGGGCGCTTGTTGCAGTGCTGAATTCCGGTTTCGAGAAAGGAGGCGCGGTGCCTCGAACCGAGCGGACAGGCGGTAGAGGCGAGAAATTCTCCGTCAAGGAGTTTTCAGTCTACGGCCCGAAGGCGTTCGCGGGCGTCGAGAAGCTGACGGATACGCTCTCAGACCGAACGTTTATCGTTGCTCTGAAACGTGCGTCTAAGCGGATGCCTCGCCTCAATGAGCGGCGGCTTGAGGGCACGCCTTCCAGGATTCGTGAAGCATTGCAGACTTGGGCCGATATCAATCGAGAGAGAATCACCCGCGCCTATGACGCCTTGCCGGATGAGCTGCCAGATTTGCGAGGGCTTGATGATCGGTTTCAGGACATTGCTGAGCCGCTTATAGTGCTGGCCACGCTTGCGGATGAAGAACCAGCAGATGAGCCATCCGCGTTGCCGCGATTGCTCGAAGGACTCCATGCTGCGGCCAAACGACGAGAATCGAGGGAACGATCACTCCCGCCAGGGGCACTGATCGAACTGGTGGAAGCACTTCTCGGAACGAGTGACAAGCGGTTCATCCCTTCCAAGGTCCTCCTTGAGGAATGCCGTCGGCATGAAGAGTTCTTGGCGATCAAATCCTCGAAGGGTCTGGCCTCGAAGCTGAAGCGGTTTGGCCTGTATCCCCAGGAATCACCAGACGGCAAGTGTCGAGGCTACTGGCTCACCAGGGAATGGCTGGACGAACATCGGGGCTCAGTCGCATAGGGGCATCGCGTCCCCTATCCCGCCGACGTAAGCGTCTATGTGTCGAATTGCCAGAGCAGATGCGGAGTCATGAGGGGCCGTCATGTGTCCGGTGTATCTCCGGCGGTTCTAGGAAATTCGGCTTCTGGCCTGTAAGACTGGCTCCTTGACGGTTAGACGTTTAGTCCGGGGGCTATGAACGAGGGGTTATCGATGACTGACACCGAGCGCGAATGTGAAGTGCTGGCGCTGATCGAAAAACTGGATTCCACGAATCTGGGCATCGTGGCGGAACTGTTCCGTTTCCTCAAAGCCTGGTGGGCTGAATTGGGCGAATCAAGCTCCTTGCGCGATGCGGTCTGTCGCAAGCTTGGAATCGACGATCGGGTGTTCACCGTGTATCGTCAGTGTCCTGAACTCATCGACATGATGGAAGCCTTGCGCCGGGGAGAACCGATCCGGCAGGCAAAACGGCGATGGGTGCTGACAGAAGAAGCTCGCCGCTGGTGGACAGCTCTCCTGGTGGTTCGGGTCCTGCTTAAGAATGCCGGGGTGATCGCGCATGTCCGCCTCCTGCGGTGGCTCGGCCATCAGGCTGACGCCGAGCGGATCAGGAACGCCCTCGCGCTGTTGCGGGACGCCGGACTCGTGGAGACCTACCAGGTCAAAGGGAACGATCCGTTCCGACCCGTGACGTGGCATCGGCTGACCGTGCCGGTGGATAGTGAGGCAAAGGCCACGCCTAATTCGCTTCCCGCTGCAACACCAGGTTGAAGGCCTTCCCTAGATTCGATTAGACACTTTGTCACTTCGTGGCCAAAGGGCCTCTTGTGGTCGCCGCAGGCAGGGCATAGAATTTGGTGTGTCCTGAGACGAGGGGATGGCCATTCCGATCTCCAGGGAGGTGCCTCATGTGGCGATTCACGGCAGGCGTGATCCTCGGTCTAGCGGTTGGCGTGAGCGGCGTGGCCGTGGCTGAGTTCGACTGGCAGACCAGACAGTTCTATATCCACCCCAAGGACAGCTATCTTGGCAAGCAGGAGCGTTTTGATAAAGCGTACGATCAAGGCCAGTGGGACGCGGCCAACGGGATCACGCCCTACCGACACCGGCAGGAGCCGTGCTGAGCATTGAGCATCGCAGGTCCTAATTCTATGGGTCCTGCTACTCTTTTCTTTGAGAGTCTAGGCAGATGTGAAAGCCTCCCTATGTGAAGAGGGGGACACGAAATGAGAAGGATACGCGGGGAGCACTACAAGAAATGTCCCAACAGCAACATCGTTGCAATCAACGACCACCATCCACGACGGGTTGCGTCTACACCAAGAAGGTCGGCCAGAGCGTTGCCTAGGAATATCAACAGGCCAATACGCCAGAAAATGGCGCTCCTGGATAAACGCCATCGGAAGACTCTCAGCTCCTCCCTCCAATAGCGATCCCAAGAGGTTCTTGCCCGTGAAAGAGAGCTAGCGATTCGCTCCTGGAAATTCGAGACAGACGTTTCAAGCCCCTTAAGTTGGTCCCTGAGCAAGAAAGCGATCCCGGCCAGTCCGGTTAACGCAACCAACTCAAGGGAGATCAATCCGTAGTCAATGGTCCTTGGCTGCATCTCAGCGAGCAGGAAGGCATATTCGGTGTCGAATCTGATGTTCCCTTGTACGTATGACCAAGGAACAATCAGCACAGCACAAACAGATGAGGCAAGGTACACAAGGAGGATGAGGCGAGTCAGGCGCACGGCCATGAACCTTCCCACGCGGAGTAGATGAAATGCGAATGTTGAATACTATAGTCAGTAGATCGAAAGTATTCAACGGGGCAGCATCCCCCCGTGACGCACGCTCACGCAACGGGGAGTCCCGAACAGCTCTTTGGGAAGCAGGTCGCCAAACTCCGCAAGCGCTTGGGGTTCTCTCAGGAGGAGTTGGCGTTTCGGGCTGGTGTGCATCGCACCTACATCAGCCAGCTTGAACGGGGGATCAAGTCGCCTACCTTGCACGTCATCGTGAAGCTGTCCAGTGCCTTGCAACGCCCGCCGTCCCGCTTGGTCTCTGTGGTCGATCCTAGTTGAGGAAGGGACCCCAAGGTGAGTTTGTAGAAAGAGGCCGTTTTTGCTGCGCGCATTTTGGAGGCCAATTAAACAAGGGACAAGCCGCCTCAGTCTTGTCATGGCTCCCCCTTCATCCCATACCCCCGCCAGAACCGTCTATGCGTCTAGAATCAGCTTGAGCACACGTGCCCCGGCCTCTCGCCAGCAAGGGAATCGACACATAGACCCTTGGACCGGAGGGTTAAGAGGTGTGATAGCCGACCGGTCTTTCCGGTCTTTGATCTGGTTACGGTTCTGGTTACGGTTCGGTCACGGTTTTGGGCACGATCAGGGTTCTGCCAGAGTCGCAGACAATCACAAGGGAATCCTTGCCAACACCTTGAATTTACTCAGATGGTCGCGTAGTCTCTCGCTGCTGGTCGTCGTCAGGCGCAGTCGGCTCGGTCGTTCTGCAAAACTGCGATGCAGCGGTTCGAACCCGCTCGGCGCCTCCAAACCTTCTTCCTGATCTTTCACGAGCTTCTGAGTTTTCCCCTCTCGTGTCTGTGACAGTCTGAATTTGATTCTCCCGGTTCTGACCGACCTCCCTTCACGTAAGCCGTTATCTATTTCCATCTGCTCAGAACTTAACCGGCGGATGCGCGGGTGCATCGTGGGGGGATGAGGGGGGTGTCGTGAGACTCCCCCAGACCTCTGGCCTCATTCCCTGCCGGAGATTGACGGAGTCCAAGAGTAGTACTATACTCGTCAAGTACTACTATTCTGACGGAGGTAGGAATGCAAGAATCCACGATGACCCGGAAGGGGCAGGTCACGATTCCCAAGGCGATTCGCGACCGCCTTGGTGTGAAAGAAGGGGAAAAGGTCCTCTTTGTGATGAGGGGCGAAGAAGTAGTCTTGAAGGTCGTGAAAGGGACCATTCTCGATCTCCGGGGATCGGTTCAGCCATCCGCGCGTCCCGAGGACTTTGACAAGATCCGTCAGTCGGTGAAGCAGACGGTCGGAAAGAGGGTGGCCGGGCATGGCTAGCCTCTTCGTTGACACCAATGTGTTTCTTCGCTTTCTGACCAACGACGACCCGGCCAAGGCCAAACGGGCCGAAACGCTCTTTCGTGATGCCATGCGCGGCAAGATCAGGTTGGCCACGAGTCTCCTGGTCATTGCTGAAATCATCTGGACGCTAGAATCCTTCTACAAGCTGGACAAGCCGGATATCGCGGCCAAGGTCGAGAAGATCCTGAACACCCCCAATCTGGACTGTCCGGAAGCGCCACTCATCTTCATGGCTCTCGATCTGTACGTCCACGAGAACATCGACTTCGTGGACGCCTATCACGGTTTCTACATGCGAGAGCAGGGGCTCACACAGATCCTCACCTACGATCGCAAGCACTTTGCTCGCATTCCGTGGGTGCAAATGGCGGAACTGTGAGGTATGGTTATGGGGCGGGGTATGCCTCCGCTATCGAGAAGCTGACTTCGAGAAGTTGACCTGCCGGAAGTCCGGTTGTTAGAATGGTCCCTAGTTTCGCAGGCTTACCCCTCGGCGGCCCAGTCCCGCCGGTCACCATATAGTGGATAGGAGTCAGGGATGGCGGTTCCAGTCTCGCAGATGTGGACGGTGGCGTCCTATGTCATTGGAAAGCGGCTTCGAGGCGTTGAGCGGTACCCCCTGGTCCTGATGCTGGAGCCGATTTTACGCTGCAACCTGGCTTGTGCCGGGTGCGGCAAGATTCAATATCCCGACCATATCCTGGACAAGCAACTCACCCCCGAGCAGTGCTGGGGGGCGGCCGAGGAGTGTGGCGCGCCCATCGTCAGCATTCCCGGCGGGGAGCCCTTGATTCACCCTCGGCTGCCGGAGATCGTGCGCGGCCTGGTGGCGCAGAAACGCTATGTCTACGTCTGTACCAACGCCATTCTGCTGGAGCGCAAGCTGGCGGAGTTTACGCCCTCCAAGTACCTGACCTTCAGCATTCATATGGATGGCCTCAAAGACGAGCACGACCTCGCCGTCTGCCGCGACGGGGTCTACGAGGTGGCGGTGAAGGCGATCAAGGCGGCCTTGGCCCGGGGCTTCCGCGTGACGACGAATACGACGCTGTTCGATGACGCCAATCCGGAGCGGGTACGGACCTTTTTCGATGAGATGATGAAGTTGGGCGTGGAGGGGATGATGGTCTCCCCCGGCTATAGCTATCAAAAGGCCCCCGATCAGAAGAATTTCTTGAAGCGGAATCGCACGCGACAGCTCTTCGCCAAGATCCTCAGCGAGCGGAAGGCGGGCTGGCGCTTCAATCAGTCGCCGCTCTTTCTGGAATTCCTCATGGGCCGCCGGGACTACCAGTGTACGCCCTGGGGCAATCCCACCTACAATGTGTTTGGCTGGCAGAAGCCCTGCTACCTCCTCCAGGAAGGCTATGCCAAGACCTTCCGCGACCTGATGGAAGGCACCGAATGGGATCGCTACGGCACCGGGCGTAACGAGAAGTGCGCGGACTGTATGGTGCATTGCGGCTATGAGGCTTCCGCGGTGGCGGACACCTTCGGCTCCTGGTCCGGCTTCGGCCGAACGGTGAAAGCGACGCTCATGCCGAACGCGGGCTGACCGCGGCCTTGTTTCCCTAATTGATCACGCGTCACTGATCACGGTTCTTGTGACTGATTCCAAAACGCACACCCCGGAACAGCTCGCGCTCGAAGGGCGGACGTTCCGCCCCGGTTCACCGGCCGAGCTGGCCGAGGCCATTGAGCAGGCCTTCGACTACCGGGGCGATGTCACGCTCACCCTGCGCTCCGGCCGGTCCATCGAGGGCTATCTCTTCAATCGAATCGCGACGGGCCCGGTCCCAACCGTGCAGTTCTACCCGCAGGACCAGGCCGGCGCCATCGACATTCCCTATTCCGAGATCACGGCGATCGCCTTCTCGGGAGAGGATACGGCGTCCGGCAAGTCCTGGGAGGCCTGGGTTTCCAAAAAGGAGAACCAGCGGCGCGAAGACGCGCAACGGGCTGAGGCCGAGGCCCGCGCCCGAGGTCATCTGTAAGCTGTTGAAAAAGGCCGCCAGATGGGACCGGCCGAAGTACGAACGATGAGCGATGAATGAGGATCCGGCGAGACTGCGAGACGAGCGCGAACGGCGAGAAGAGTTCGCCTCCGCGTCACGCCCATCCCGCTTTTCTCGCTCGTCCCGCTGCCTTCCCGCTCAGCGTTCCGCATTCATCGTTCCACGTGTGGGCCCTTGTTCCCCGCGGCCGCGATGCGAAGAGGCGCGTCTCGGCGCGCCGGGGTGAGCGGGTGACGTAGCGACTGTTTTGACCCGCCTACGGAGATTCGCTGTAGCGCCGGTCTCGGTGCCTATCGCCTCTCCGGTTCAGTTACGTATCCGCCAGAGACCCGCCCAAAATTGCTTTGACAAGCCAAAACGGTCTGTGCTAGAAAAGTCCGCCCTAAGCCTGGAGTTAGGGTGTTTTGCTCATTTTTCTGTCTTTATCATTGACTTGTGAGACGACGCGCGCCCGGGTGCAGACCCGAGCGGCGATTGGTCTCCATAAGAGTGCCCTCCAGGTTGTACCGACCAGCGGGTTGTGAGGCGCGCGACCGTGGTGAGAATAGCGAGTCTCGCTGCGGTCCTCGGTGTCCTTGTCTTGTGCCTCCCGCGGGCCGGTGCCATGCACGAAGCGGATCACCGCTTTACGGTCGATGGATATGTGTGTGGCCCCGATGGGAAACCGGTTCCTGAAACACCGGTCTTGGTCAAGGATACCCGCGTGTCGGTGGGGGCGACGGTCTACACCGACGCCAACGGCTACTACAAGACCATCCTCCACCTTCACAATGACAATGTCGGCGATCCCCTCCTCATCGAAGTCGGCAAAGAGCGTCAAGAGCGCAAGATCGAATTCGATCCGAAGGATACGGAGAGCGAGCGCGGTCTTCGTGTTCACTTCGGGACGGGCTGCGTGCGAGCCGGGGCAGGTGGGGCGCCGGTTTGGGTCTACTATGGGGCGGGCTTAGGCGTTCTCGCCGTCGCGGCGATCCTTGGCCGCACGTTCGCGCGGCAGCGGGTCAAAGCGCAGCGGGGCGGTAAAGGAGCGAAACGAAAACGAGATTCGTGAGCGAGCGAGAGGCAGCGAAACTGAGCGAACGTCGCTTTTGCTCCCGCCAGGGGTGAGAGCAAAGGCGGTTTTGTGTAGGGCGGATTTGCGGCGCACAAGCGTAAGAGAGTGAGCTGAGCGCGCGAACTACATGCAGTCAGGAATAAGGAAAGGAGCCGTTTCAACATGAAGCGTACAACCTGGTGGTCGTCGGCGGTGATGGTGGCGGGCAGCGCCGGTCTGGCGTTGACGCTGGTGAGCTGCGGCGGAGAAGGCGGAGAAGGGCCGATCGTGCCGCCTCCGGCGCCTCCGGCGGAATATGCGGACAAGCACATGCCGGCCGGCTGGTTTGCGGACCCCAAGATCGTCGAGGAAGGGAAGGAACTCTTCATCGGCGCGAAGAACCCGGACGTGAACTGCGCGAGCTGCCACGGCAAGGATGGGAAGCCGGTCAAGGCGGGCGCGCGCGATTTCCGTGTGACGGACCGTATGAAGCTCTACTCCGACTCCGTGTGGTTCTGGCGTATTTCCGAGGGCGTGCCGAACACGAAGATGAAGGCCTGGAAGAGCAAGCTGTCGGAAGAGGATCGTTGGAAGCTGGTGGCCTTCGAGCGGAATTTCGGGTTGGCCGGCAAGGAATGGGACGCCAATAAGAAGGAGTGGGTGGCGGTCGGGTCGGCCGGAGCGGCCGCTCCGGCGGCGGCAGCGCCTGCGGCTCCGGCAGGGGCGCCCGCGGCTCCGGCGGCTCCAGCAGCCCCGGCGGCGCCGGCTCCGGCGGGACACTGAGGATCGCGAGGCCAATTTAAAATTTGTTATTTTAAATTTGGATGTCGGGGTGGAGGGGAGGGCGGCGAGACACCATGAAAACATGGCAACGTAGTCTGTTCATGCTGTTCGGGCTCTTGGCGGTCTGGGCCACCACCGCCTCGGCCCAGGTGCCTGCCGCACCCGTCGGAGAATTTCCGTATACCGGAAATCGGACGGCAGTGTGGATCGTCGCCCAACTCCACATCCTGTTTGCCGGGTTCATCCTCGGCGCTCCGATCTTCGTCGTGATTTCGGAGTGGCTGGGGTTCCGGAAGCAAGATCCCCGCTATGACCGGCTGGCGAAGGAGGTTACGAAGGTCACCGTCATCCTCTACAGCATGACGGCGCTGACCGGCGGCCTCTTCATTTTCGTGCTGCTGGCCACCTATCCGCAGTTCACCACCTGGTTGATCAACCACTTCTTCCTGATCTTCGCCTTCCTCTATCCCCTTCTCTTCATCGGGGAAACCATCGTCCTCTACATGTATTTCTATACGTGGGACGCGTGGAAGGGGGAGAAAAAGGCGCGGCACATTGCCTTGGGCGTGCTGCTTAATCTGATCGGGACGATCACGCTCTTCGTGATCGACGGGCCGACCTCGTTCATGAATACGCCGGCCAAAGCGGCCGAGGGTGTTTCGCTGGTCGAGTTCATCCAGTCGGCGAGCCTCTGGGACAAGGTCTTCAACTACAGTTGGATGCCGTTGAATCTGCACCGGCTGGTCGGCAACGTGACCTTCGGCGGCTTCATCGCGGGACTGATCGCGGCCTATATGTTCATGGGCGCGAAGAACGAGCAGGATCGCTCGTACTACGACTGGATGGGGTTCGTCGGGAACATGATCGGCGTCGGCGCGCTGCTGGCGCTGCCGTTCATGGGCTACCTGCTGGCGTACGAGCTCTGCGACTACGACGCCTCCATCTGTCCCTACATGATGGCCGACCAGCTCTCGATGTTCTTCGAGATGCAGGGGGCCATGATCGGGCTGATCTTCCTGGCCAGCAATTATTACATCTGGCTCAGCATGAAACGCATCGAGGGGGTGGAGCGCGTCCGCATGACGGTGCTGACGCCGCTGGTGATGGTGGCCATTCCCTTCGTGATGACCTACACCTGGACGATCTACCCGGTGCCCGATCCCACGTCCCTGGCCGTGTTGGCGCCCTTGGCCCTGTTGCCCGTGGTGTTGGGCCGGTTTATTCCCTTGACCGTTTCCTCGCGCGCGGTGATCAAGATCGGATTCCTGATGGTCATCGTCGGGAACGCCATCTGGCTGACGCCGCACGGGTTCGTGCCGACGGGCGCCAAGCTGGTCCCCGAGCTGGAGATTCCGGGGGACTGGAACTTCCTGGCCTTGATGCCGGCGAAGAACTCCGCCGCCTTCACGCTCGTCTTCGTGACGATCGTGAACTACATCATTTACAACCGGGCCATCAAGCAAGGCACCATCGTCTGGGGCAAGATCGACTTTATTTCCCAGTTCGTGCTGATCTTTCTGGCCTTCAGCGCGATCTGGACCATGGGCCTCATGGGCGCGGTGCGGTCCTTGGTGCGGAAGTACTTCCACACCTACAACCTGGTGCCGGATTTCAGCGCGGAGTCGTTCACGCCGACCTTGGCCTATTCCGCCTGGTGGATCACGGGCATCACCATCGTCTTTTATGCGGTCGTGAGCTTTGCCATTCTCATTACGCTTCGGGCGTCCGAGGTGAAATCGCATGCGCCGGA
>FKKE01003692.1_pt2 | contig 18156 bp, 24 predicted proteins | sample 1106331 | NCBI WGS metagenome assembly FKKE01 (sample SAMEA3931202, study PRJEB13176) | freshwater metagenome | biome: Drinking water system; feature: drinking water; material: freshwater | place: China | collected 2013-02-06 | reverse complement strand
GGCCGCTCGTTCGGCGCCGTCGCCGCGGGCGGCCAGGATCGCGCCGGCCGGCCAGCCGTGGTGAGGCTCCGCGTCGTCGCACACGCCCAGCGCCAACACAGGCTCGGCGCACACGGGCCGATACGCTTTCGGCAAGCGCCGCGTCAGTTTGCGGCGGATGCGTTGCGCCATGGTGCGTGCGAACGCATCGAGATTTCGCAGCGCGTGAATCATGGCGAAGATGCTGTCGAGAGCGCTCTTCTTCTTGAACGCGCGGCGCAGCTTCGCGCCGATCAAAGCGCGCATCAGGCCAGGCTGCGCGATCGAGCGGCCGCGCTGCATTGCGCCGCTGAAGCGCAAGGGCCGACGCCCGACCAAATCCATCGCGCGGCAGATGATCAGCAAATGCACACGCCGCGCCAGAAACCACAGCGACGCGCGCTCGGCGCGCTGCCGCGCGTGGCGCGGCTTTAAGATATTCCCCGTCAACACGCCCGCCAGCCACGCCAACATCGCCAGCGTCCAGGCGATGAGCCTGGCGCGGCGGTGTTGGGGAAGAGCGGGGTGAATGTTTGTCATGGCGCGCAGTATACGCCCGCTCCGAGGGGGGGCGGATAAGTTTATTTTTGTTTGCGCGTTTTCAGAGACTTGAGCGAAAAAAGTGTTGGATAAGCGGCGCTATCAGCGCGCATTTCGTGCGTCAGCGTGGAGCGCGCGGCCCCTGCCGCGCATGCGTCGCGGGACGCGACGCGCGCCAGCTTGGATAGATTGGCGACGCTTTCAGGGTTTCGTGGTTAAGCCAAGGCCCGCGCCTGTTTACGTTTGGGCGCGCCCTGCGTAGTGAGGGATTTGAGGGTCGAGGCGAAGGGGAAGGCAATGAAGCAGGGGATCTTGGCGCTGTTGGCGCTCGTGTTGGGGCTGACGCTGGCGGCGTGCGAAACCATGAGCGCCGAAGAATGCGCCACCGCCGACTGGCGCGGGCTCGGCTTCAACGACGCCGCCAGCAACGGCGCCGACCGCTACGGCGATCGCGCCGAGAGCTGCGCCGAGAAAGGCTATGCCGCGGACAGCGAGGCTTACGCGATCGGCTTCTCCGCCGGCATCGTGCAATTCTGCCAGCCGCCGAACGGCTTCCAGTTCGCGCTGCGCGGAAGCACGTTCAACGGCTCGTGTCCGCCCGAATTGCAGTCCGATTTCTACGCCGCCTACAATGACGGCCGGCGCATCCACGATGCGCGGTCGGAATTGAGCACGGCCGAGAGCGAACTCAGCCAGCTTGAGCGCCGCTACAACAATTTCGAGGAAGACATCCGCAATAGCGAAGCGGCGCTCAGAGACGCGACGACCGACGAGGAACGCGCGCGCCTGCGCGCCGAGATCGATTCCTACTATCGCGAGCGGCGCGACATGCGCGACGATCTCGAAGAGGCGGACCGGCGCGTTCGCTATGCGCGCCGGACGATCGACGACCTCCGTTACGAGATCGGCTATCGCTGGTCGACCTGGTGAGGCAGGCGCTACGCCGCCTGCTTTTCCAGCCCAGCGTTCCACTCACCTTTTGAGGCGAGGCCGTTCATGCGCGCCCGGTGCAGGAAGGCGCGCTGGGCGGCGGCGACGTTCTCGGCCTTGCCGCTCCACGCCTTCTGCGGCGCGGCTTGCAGCGCGCGGCCGTAGGAGAAGGTCATCTTCCACGGGAAGCCGCCGATCTCGTTCATGCGCGACAGATGCGCGGTGGCCAGCTCGTCCGACTGGCCGCCGGAGAGATAAGCGATGCCCGGCACCGCGCTCGGCACGCAGGCCTTGAGGCATTTGATGGTCTTCTCGGCGACTTCGTCGATGCTGGCCTGCTTGGCGGCCTTCTTGCCCGGCACGATCATGTTCGGCTTCAGCACCATGCCTTCGAGCGCGACGTTCAGGTAATAGAGTTGCTGGAAGGTTTCCTTCAGCACCCATTCGGTCACCGCGTAGGTGGTGTCGATGTCGTTATCGCCGTCCATCAGCACTTCCGGCTCGACGATCGGCACGATGTCGAACTCCTGGCAAAGGTTGGCGTAGCGCGCGAGCGCGTGGGCGTTGGCGACGAGGCCGGCATAGGAGGGGCGGCCGTTGGTCGGATCGATCACCGCGCGCCATTTGGCGAAGCGCGCGCCCTTCTCGTAATATTTCGGCAGACGTTTATCGAGGCCGTCGAGACCCTTGGTGACCAGATCGCCGCGCGCGCCGGAAAGTTCGCGCGTGCCTTCGTCGACCTTGATGCCTGGAATAGAGCCGGCCTGTTCGATCAGCTTCACCAGCGGCGTGCCGTCCTTGGCGTTCTGCCAGATGGTTTCGTCGTAGAGGATGACGCCGGAGACGTATTTCATCGCTTCGCCGGCGCGGAACATCAGTTCGCGATAATCGCGGCGATTGTCCTCGGTGTTTTCAACGCCGATGGCGTCGAACCGCTTCTTGATCGTGCCTGTGCTTTCGTCGGCCGCCAGAATGCCCCGGCCCGGCGCAACCATGGCTTCGGCGACTTTGTTCAATGCGTCGAGATTCACCTGTCCGCCCCGTGATTTGATTGGATGGCGGGGGTTTAGCCCAGCCTGGCTGAAAACGCCAAGGGGAGGGCGGGGCTATTCGGCGGCGGCCCGTTTGGCCGCGTCCTCAGCGGCCTTTTGGCGATCCCACTGCCGATCGTCGAAATAACCGCGCACGATGATGGCCAGACCGAAGGCGAGCATCGCGCCGCATACGGTGAGGAAAACCGGCCAGCTCATTTCAGTCCTCCAGCGCCGCCAAATCCCGCATGGCGCGCATGTGAAAAACATAGGCGATGAGGGCGGCAATGGCCAGCTTCACCAGCGCCTCTGCTGTGAAGGCGCCTGCTACGACCGGTTGAATGACGCCAACGGCGCCAAAGCCAAGCCCGAGCGCATTCAGGGTGGTCGCCCGGAGTTTGACGCGCTCGTTGCGGGCCACCTTGCCGAGGGCTTTCCGCTCACTCACGCCCGCAGCGCCTCCACCCCCGGCAGCGCCTTGCCCTCCATCCATTCGAGGAAGGCCCCGCCTGCGGTGGAGACGAAGGTGAAATCACCGGCTACGCCGGCATGGTTGAGGGCCGCGACCGTGTCGCCGCCGCCGGCTACCGCGATCAGCTTGCCGGCTTTCGCCAGCGCGGCGGCCTCTTGCGCGGCGATCACCGTCGCCTGATCGAAGGGTGGAACCTCGAACACGCCGAGCGGCCCGTTCCAGATCAGGGTGTGCGAGCGCTTCATCGCTTCGCGCAGGCGCTGCACGGTCTTTTCGCCGGCGTCCAGAATCTTCTCGTCGGCGCCGATGTCGCCCAGCGCGGCGATGCGCGCTTGCGTGTGCGGCTTCACTTCCTTCGCCACTACCACATCGACCGGCAGCAGGATTTCGCACTTGCCCTTCGCCGCTTCCATGATGGCGCGGGCGGTGTCGGCCATGTCTTTCTCGGCCAGCGAGCCGCCGATTTCGTGACCCTGCGCATAGAGGAAGGTGTTGGCCATGCCGCCGCCGATGGCGAGCCTGTCGAGCTTGGCGATTAGATTTTGCAACAGATCAAGTTTGGTCGAGACCTTGGCGCCGCCGACGATGCCGAGCACCGGGCGCTTCGGGTTGCCGAGGGCTGCGTCGAGCGCATCGAGTTCGCGCTCCATTTGCTTGCCGGCGTAAGCGGGCAGGATGTGGGCCACGCCTTCCGTGCTGGCATGGGCGCGGTGCGCGGCGGAGAAAGCGTCGTTGACGTAAATGTCGAAGTTCGCCGCGAGCTGCTTCGCAAATTCCGGATCGTTCTTCTCTTCGCCGGGATAGAATCGAACGTTCTCCAGCAATACCACTCCGCCCGGAGGCAGCGCACTTAGCGCGCCTTTGACGCCGTCGCCAACGCAATCGTTCACGAAAACAAGTCCATCGACGCTATCGAGCACCCGCGCCAAACCCGGCATGATCTGTCCCAGCGACATTTCCGGGACGACCTTACCCTTGGGCCGGTCGAAGTGCGCGAGCAGCGCGATCTTGCAGCCTTTCGCTTGCAGTGCGCGGATCGTCGGCAACGCCGCGCGCAGGCGAGTGTCGTCGCTCACCGCGCCATTGGCCATCGGCACGTTGAAATCGACGCGCACCAAAGCGGTTGTTCCCGACGGCGCGTCCTCGATGCGGCGAAAGCTCATGGTCTCTCCATCCTGCTCGCTCGCCCTTGATGGGCGAGCTGTCAGTCCGCCGAAGCCGAACGGCGAAGGCGGGATGACTGAGTGGGCGGACCTCAACCGTCAAGCGCTGCGCCGCCACCCACTCCGGCGCCGCCAGTATCGCGGGCGACCCACCTTGCCCTCTCAACGATAGCGCCGCGATACAGGCGGCGCCACCTCGCCCATCAAGGGCGAGGAGGACTTCACGTGTGTCCTCCCAAGCCAAGGCCGATCCAATAGGCAATGGCCAACACCACCGCAATCATCGCCACCGCAATGGCGCCTTGCGTCAGCCGCGCGCGCAAAGGCAGCGCTGCGAGCGGGCGCCGCCGCGTCCAGCCCCATGCCGCCACCGCGCCGACGAATATCATCGTCGCGAAGATCGGCGGGAGCCCAATCCATCCGGCAATCAACGCCAGCAGCGCGAATCCGAGGTCGGATCCCGCGGAACCGATGTTTGGCCGCCGCATTCCCCGCGCCTCACCCCATCAGAAAATCGCGCTTGCCGAGTTCGACGCCGTTGGCGCGCAGGATGTCGTAGGCGGTGACCATGTGGAAATAGAAGTTCGGCAGCGCCCATTGATTGACGTAGTCGAGGCCGGAGAATTTCAACTCCGCATTCGGAATCTTGATGGTGATCTCGCGCGTCTCGGCGCCGTCGAACTGCTCCGGCTTGTAGCCCTCGACGATGGCGAGCACTTTCTTGATCCGCGCTTGTAGTTCGGCGAACGTCGTTTCCTTGTCCTCGATCGCTTCGACCTGATGGCCGGCGAGACGCGCGACGGCGCCCTTGGCGTGATCGGTGGCGATCTGCACTTGGCGCAGCAGCGGAAACATGTCCGGCGCCAGGCGCGAATTCAGCAACACGCCCGGATCGTAGCCCTTCGCCTTCGCCTGTTGCTCGGCCTTCGCCAGGATCGAGGAGAGGTTGTTCAGCATGCGCGCGAAAACGGGCGCGCTCACGGCGTGCATCGAAAGCTTGGTCATGAGTTAGATAATCTCTCCAGCAGCGAGGCCGAGCCAATAAGCGCCGGCCTGGATGGCGATGACAGCGGCAAGCCCCACGATCATCACCGTGGCCCAAGCCGCCCCGCGCAACCGGTTCAGAATTCGGTTCCGCGTCGCCGCCCAATAGACCAGCATGCCTGTCGCCGCCAGCCCCGCGAGCCAGATCGGCGCATCGAAAAGGCCGCAGCCGAAGGCGGCGATGGCGAACCCGGTCTCGGCCGCCATGGTCTCGAAGCTGCGATAGGCGCGCGCCTGCATGACGTGCGATGTGCGCACGCCGGCGAACAAAGCGCCTCAATGAACACCTGTCTGGCTAAGGCGCCAGCGCCAACGCCGCGTAAGCCGCGAGCACGCCGATCCAGGGAAACGCCGCGCCGCTCAGCACCGCCAGCGCCAAAGTTTTCGTGTCCGAGCCGGTGAGGCGGCGCGCCAGGTAGAATTCGCTGAGCACCCAAGCCAGCGCCGCTACGATCAGGAAGATGCGATAGCTGAGGCCCATGTGCTCGACCGCGAGCAGCGCCGTGCCGAGACCAACCCCCATGCCCCAAAGCTGCGCCTTGGCGACGGGCGTGAGGTGGGGGAGTTTCAACTTCTCTCGTTCACGATCTGGTATCGGCCGGACAAACGCGCATCCCATTCGCCGTAGGCTTCGCTGGCGCCCTCGAACACACCGGCTGCTTCGGCGCCGAAAAGCGTGAGCCGATAGCGCTCGGTGATGAACGGGCGTTCGGCCTTGTAACCGCTGAAGCGGAGGTGCGCTGGGCCAATGGCGCCGCGAACCCATTCGGCGCCGGCCGCGCCGCTGCAGTAACCGCCCGCGGCGGTCCAGAGAATCTCGCCTTCAAGCGCGCCGCTCGATGACGCAAACAGCGTGCCCTCCATCAGGTAGGTGCTGCGGTTTCGCACGAGCGCCTGACCCGAGAGCAGGATGATCCGGCGTCCGGGCGCGGCGATCGCGAGGTCGAACGCCGGATCGGCGGACTCAACGGCCGAGCCAAGTGAATCGGCCGGCGTCAGGGCGCACGGGCGCGCGCGTCGATCGAAGCCGGAGCTGAGCATCTTCAATCCTCCGTGCGCGCTGGCGTCGTCGAGTTCGCCAGCGCAGCGTCAAAGGATGAAACGCAGCTGCGCGCTGTCAAGTGCGTGGAACCACTACGCCAGTCGCGACATCACACTGAGGTCAACACAACACAGTTCGTGTTAGTGTTCGCGCTCTGCCGCAGGCGTCGCCCGCGTGATGCAGCGTTTCCTCCCTAATGAAAGAGGGGACGAGTGTTGCTAAATCAGCTTCGCCATCGCCACGGCGGTGTCGGCCATGCGGTTTGAGAAGCCCCACTCGTTGTCGTACCACGACAGCACCGAGCAGAACTTGCCTTCCATCACCTTGGTCTGGTCGTTGTGGAAGATCGACGAATGCGGATCGTGGTTGAAGTCCATCGAGACGTTCGGCGCATCGGTGTAGGCGAGCACGCCCTTGAGCGCGCCGTCGGCCGCCGCCTTGATGGCGGCGTTGATCTCTTCCTTGGTCGTCGCACGCTTGGCGACGAACTTGAAGTCCACCACGGAGACGTTCGGCGTCGGCACGCGGATCGAGATGCCGTCGAGCTTGCCCTTGAGATCGGGGATCACCAGCCCGATCGCCTTGGCCGCGCCGGTCGAGGTCGGGATCATGTTCAGCGCCGCGGCGCGGGCGCGATAGAGATCCTTGTGCAGCGTGTCGAGCGTCGGCTGGTCGCCGGTGTAGGAATGGATCGTCGTCATCATGCCGTGATCGATGCCGATGGAGTCGTGCAGCACCTTCACCACCGGCGCGAGGCAGTTGGTCGTGCACGACGCGTTCGAGATGACGACGTGATCCTTGGTCAGATTCTGGTGGTTGACGCCCCACACCACGGTGAAGTCGGCGCCGTCCGCCGGCGCCGACACGATCACCCGCTTGGCCCCGCCTTCGAGGTGGGCGGCGGCCTTGTCGCGCGCGGTGAAGATGCCGGTGCACTCGAGCGCGATGTCGACGCCGAGCGCCTTGTGCGGAAGTTCGGCCGGGCTCTTGATCGCGGTGACCTTGATCTTGCCGGCGCCGATATCGATCCAATCCTCGCCCGCCTTCACCTCGCCCGGGAAACGCCCATGGACGCTGTCATAGCGGAGCAGGTGGGCGTTGGTGGCGACGGGGCCGAGATCGTTGATGGCGACCACCTCGATGTCCTTGCGGCCCGATTCATGGATCGCGCGCAGAACGTTCCGGCCAATGCGCCCGAACCCGTTGATGGCCACCTTCACGCTCATGGATGTCGCTCCCGGAGAAACAGCTGGATTTGATGGCTTGGAGTTAACTGCAAAGCCTGCTTGCGTCCACGCCGCAAACCGCAACTCAGCCTTCCACCGAATCGATCACGGGCGTAACATTTCGTCACAATGGCGAGCGATTCCCTCTCCGAGGCCTTAGCCGCTCTGGAAGCGGCCCTCGACGCCCTCGAAGCGGGCGCCGAAACCGGCGTCGCCGCGCTTGCCGAACCCGTCAAGGCTCTCAACGCCGCCGCCAGGGAGGCGCTCCGCTGATGCAAGTCACTGTCAAGATTTTGGGCGCCGATTACGCCATCGATTGCGCCGATTGCGATGTGCGCCGGCTCGAGGATCTCGCCCGCGCGCTGGAAACCCGGCTGCAGGGGTTCAGCGGCGACGCTAGCGCCATGCGCCGCCTAGTGCTGACCGCGCTCGGCCTGATGGACGAAGTGCAGGCCACCAGCGCCGCGCTCGTCCGCGCCCGCTGCGAGATCGAGCGGCTGACCGACATGCTGGTCGAAGCCAAGCTGGAAGCGGCGGCGTCGCCGGAGCCGCCCGACACGCCCGACCGCGGCCGCGTCGGCGCGCTGCGCGTGGCGCAAGGCAGAGCTTGAGGCGAAGCGCGCTCCGCCTTAGATTCGGCGCGGGCGGTTACTGCGGCGTGCGAGAGGCGCTTTCATCCCTGGGACCGTATCATCTCTCTCGGGAGCTGGCTCTGTTCCGGACCGTGGTCTGGAGCACCTGGCGCCCACCTAGTTGCTCTAGGGTTCGAGAGGATGAGCAATCCTTCCGGCGCATGTGGTTCCGCCCAACTCCATTTTCTTCCCCTCCCCCTTGTGGGGAGGGGGCAGGGGGTGGGGGCCGGTCAGAATTGAGTGCGGCGGCGGCGCCTGCGCTTTGTCTTGTACGCCCCCCCTCCCTTCCCTCCCCCACAAGGGGGGAGGGATGAGTTTTTCCGATCTCGAAGCCGCGAAGGCCGATGCGCGCATGCTGATGCGGGCCGAACGCGCCGCCATCGAGCCGCGCGATTCCGCGTTGAAGCTGATCGAGAATTTTCCGCTCCACCTGGCGCGGCTCTCGCCGGTTGCCGGCTATTGGCCGGTCGGCGGCGAGATCGACGATCGGCCGCTGCTGGCGGCGCTGGCCAAGGCCGGGCGCGTGGTGGCGCTGCCGCGCATGGAAAGCCGCAACGGCCCGGCGCGCTTTCTCGCCTGGCGCGGCAACGAAGTATTGAGCGCTGACGCGTTCGGCGTGCCGTCGCCGCCGGCCGACGGCGCCGATCTCAATCCGCGCTTGTTTTTTGTACCACTTCTGGCGTTCGACCGCGCGGGCGCGCGCCTCGGCCAGGGCGGCGGCCACTACGACCGCATCATCTCGCTCTATCGCGCCCACGGCGCCATCGCCGTGGGGCTCGCTTACGCCGAGCAGGAGATGGGCCAGGTCCCCACCGGCCCGCACGACGCGCACTTGGATTGGGTGATCACGCCGAAGGAGGCGATCAGGTGCCGCTGAGCGGAGCAGCGGAGTTCAGCTGATCAGCCCAAGGCGAGCCAGAACAACGTAGCCAACAACAATAACAACGAAGAGCACGCAAAAAGTCAGCATCAGCACGATGAGCGCCGGCGCTTCGATCTCACGCTGAATCCGGCGTTCTTCCTCGAGAATGGGGTCGGCGAGGGTGTCGGCGACATAGTCTTCCTGCAGCGGCAAATCCCAAAATGGCGGCGCATGCCCGGCGCGCTCGTAGGCGGTTTGCTCCACATCCCGCCACTCGCCAGGCTGCACCTCGACGCGCGCCCACCATGTGTCGGCGCCATTCTTCTCGACCCACCAACGCCACAATCCTCGCATCGTGCGCTTCTCGCCTTGAGCCAGGCGCGCCGCCCCGCTAGAAGCGCGCTCCATGGCCGGTCATAGCAAATTCGCCAACATCATGCACCGCAAGGGCGGGCAGGATAAAAAACGCGCGCAGATGTTCACCAAGATCGCGCGCGAGATCCAGGCCGCGGTGAAGCTGGGCGGCCCCGATCCCAACGCCAATCCGCGTCTCTATCGCGCCATGGCTTCGGGGCGCGCCGTCAACATGCCGAAGGACAACATTCAGCGCGCGGTCGACCGCGGCGCCGGCGCCGGCGCAGAACAGCTCGACGAAATCCGCTACGAGGGCTTCGGCCCCGGCGGCATCGGAATCATCGTCGAGTGCCTGACCGACAACAAGAACCGCACCGCCGGGGAAGTGCGCGCCGCCTTCGCCAAGCACGGCGGCAATCTGGCTGAAACCAATGCGGTTTCGAACGCCTGGCGCAAGGTCGGGGAAATCCGCTATCCGCTGGCGGCGGCGGGCGAAGACGCGATGCTGGAAGCGGCGATCGAAGCCGGGGCCGACGATTGCGCCGTCGAAGACGAACACCACGTCATCACCTGTGAGATGAATGCGCTCGCCGGCGTCACCCGCGAACTCGCGGCCAAGTTCGGCGACGCCGCCAGCGCCAAGTTCGTCTGGCGCACCGAGATCGCCATTCCCATCGAGGGCGAAGCCGCCGAGGCGCTGCTCAAGCTCCTCGATCAGCTCGACGATCTCGATGATGTGCAGGACGTCTATTCCAACGAAGACATCAGCGACCAGGAATTGGCGCGGCTGAGCGGTTGAGGAGCGGCTAGATGAAGTGGGCGCTCGTGGCGGTCTGTTCGGCGCTGGCGCTGGCGGGCTGCGCCACCGCGCCGGCGCCGCCGGAGGTTCAGGCGGCGCATTTCGGCCCTGTGCTGCCGGCGCCGAGCCCGGAAGCCCTGGCCAACGCTCAGCTCATTGAAGGGTTGCGTTGGTTGTCGCGTCCCGACGCCAACAACTACATCATGGCCTATCCAAGGGACGCGTGGTTCGCCGAGGCGGAATCAACCGTCTCGCTGTCGTGCATCATTCAGACCGACGGCCGCTTCGCGTGTGCGGCCGCGCCGGACAAGTGGCCGCAATTCGACTTCGAGCAAGCGGCCCGGAATCTGAGCACTTTGCTTCGTGTCGCGCCCCACTCTTTTTCGGGCGAAGCCACGGCGGGCCGCCGTTTCGATCTTCGCATCGTTTTCCGCTTGTACTAGCGCGGCGGACTCTAGATCCGCCTCAGCCGCTACAAATCTCTGGCCACCCGGAAACCGAGGCCTGAGCTGCGTATTCTCGGATTAGCCTGCCAGCGCGCGCCCGACATCAGATGCGGCGGCTCGACATCCCACGCGCCGCCGCGGTGAACGCGGAAGGGGCAGTCCTCGGTTTCCGCCGCCGCACTGTCGCGTTTGGCTGCGTCGTAGGGCAAGAAGCAATCCTGCACCCATTCGGAGACATTGCCGTGCATGTCGTGCAGGCCGAATGCGTTTGCAGGGAACGAGCCGACCGGCCGCGGGCCTCTGTCGTCAGCGCACCCTTGCGTGGTGTCTTCGGGCGCATCGAAATTGATCGCGATCAGCTGACCGGCGCCGAACGCCGCGCCGTTGGGCGCATCGGTGCGGCAAATCGGATTTTCATCGCCCCAGGAGAAGCTCGTGTGCGGCGCATCCGCCGCGGTCTGCGCGCGGGCCGCATATTCCCATTCCGCTTCCGTCAGCAGCCGGTAGCGCCGCCCGGTTACGCGGGAGAGCCAGGCGGCATAGTTCTGGGCGTCATGCCAAGATACGTTCGTCACCGGCGTGTTGTCGTCGGTCTGGCCGTTGCGCTCGGGCGTGTAGCCTTCGCAACCGCCGCCGGCGACGCAGGCTTGCCAGTCCGCGATCGTGATTTCGTGGCGTGACACGGCAAAACGCGCGACCGTGATCTCGCGTAGCGGGATCGGGAGGATCAGCTCGGTTCCGGGCAGCGGGACCAGGCGGCCCGGCTCGGCTTCGCGCACGTGATTGGCGAGATCGCCGAACATGGCGATGAATTCGCCCGACGTTGCGCCCATTAGGAAGGCGCCCTGCGGAATCACGCTCATCGTCGGGCAATCGCGGGTTCCCGGCCGGCAATCTTGAAATGTGCTGCCCGCTTCCGCCGCCGCAAGCGTCGCGCTGTCATGAGCGAAGCGCTTGTAGCGCAGATACGTCTCGAGTTCCGGGCGCCAGGCGTTTTGCGTCACCGCGGCGCCGACGACCAGGGCGAAAAACCCGAGCGCGAGCGCGGTTGTGAGCGCCCGCGCTCGCGCGCGCCGCTGCTCCCGCTTCCACAAATCGTCGAAAGGCGCGCCGATCACGCCGGCCGCCAGCCGCACGATCGTGCGCGAGAACCGCTCCTTGCGGACGTCAACCCCCAAGGGCTCGGCGGGGCGATCGGTCAGCGCGCCGTCCGGCGCGAGTTCGAACCTGAGCGCCGGCGGGAAGCACTCGCGCTCATCGCCGGCGTTGGGCTCGCCGCCGACGATCACGGCAAAGATGCGGTCGGCGCGGCCGGTGCGCTTGAAGTGCAGAATCTCCTCGTTCACCCAGCGCGACTGGGCCGCGTGGGGCGAACACACCACGATGAGGCTTTGGGCGGCGGCGATCGCGTCCTGCAGCGCCGCGCCCAGATCGGTCGCCGCCGCCATCTCTTCGTCGTCGCGAAAAAAGCGGCCAAGCTTGCGCGATTTGGCTTCGATGTCGGCGACGACGCCGAGCGGCACACGATAGGCTTCGAGCGCGCGATGCAGGCGGCGGGCGAAGGCCTTGTCCTTCTGACTATAGCTGATGAAGGCGCGATAGCGCTTCGATTGATCGGTCACCCTTAGTCCCCCAGGCAGCGGTCGGAGGTTAGCCGCCAGTGGAGGAGACGGCTAGCCGTCACCCTGCGTCGGCTCAGGGTGGTTTGCGCGGATGGTCGAGACCGATCGATCCTGACGGGCGTGTGCGGGAACGGTTGTCGCGCCTGCCCCCTGGCGGTTGCTTCCCGCCCCAGTTGGGCGAGGTTGGGTTGCCGGCGCCTGGAGAAACCGTAAGGTTGCGCCCCAAGCGCCCCGAGTCGGGCGAAAAACGGGGAGAGGGTTTCATGATCGTACGTTGGATGGCGGTAGGCTTTGCGTTCTGGATCGCGATTGCCGCGGCGTTCCGGTTCGCCGGCGAGATGGTGATGCAGCCGGGCCTCGTGGCTTGGCTGTTCATGATCCTGCCGGTGGCGCTGCTGGTGATCACCTATCTGGTGCTGAAGATCATGCGAGTGGCGCCGACCGATCGCTCCGAGGCGGCCTCGATCATGGCGGTGCCGGGCTTGCTGGTCGGCATCTATGAGATCAACAGCTTTCAGAACGTGTTTCCGAACCTCGACCCCCAAATGGGCAACGAGTTCGCGTCGCTGATGTTTGCCTGCTACGCCGCAGTGATCATAGCGGGCATCGTTTCCTCGCGGCTCGAAAGCATCTAAGCCGCCACGCGGCATGACATGGACCAACTGGTCGGGCAGCGTCGCGGCGTCGCCGCGAGAGATTGCGCGGCCGAGAACAGAAGCGGAGCTGACCGCGACGGTGGCGCGCGCCACGAAGGTGCGCGTCGCCGGCGCCGGGCACTCGTTCATGCCATTGTGCGAGACCGACGGAACCTTGGTCTCACTGTCCGGCATGGAGGGCGCGCTTGCCTTCAGCGCCGATCGCTCGCGTGTCTGGGCGCCGGCCGGGTGGAGTCTGGCGAAACTCACGGAAGCGCTGTGGGCCGAGGGCGCCTCGCTCATCAACCAGGGCGACGTGAACCCGCAGGCTTTGGCGGGCGCGATCGCCACCGGCACGCACGGCACCGGCGCAGAGCTTGGGTCGCTCTCGACCGCGGCGCGCGGGTTCCGGCTGATGCTCGCCGACGGATCGATCGTCACCTGCAGTGAAGGCGAACGGCCGGACTTGTTCCAGGCGACGCGCCTCAGCCTCGGCCTCACCGGCATCGCGCTCAGCATCGAGATCGACGTGTTGCCGGCGTATCATTTGGAGGAGCGCGTCGAATCGCATCCGCTGGCCGAGATCGAAGCGCGCTGGGACGAACTCGCCGCAGCCAATCGGCACGTCGAATTTTTCGTCTTTCCCTATGGCGAACGGGTGATCCTGAAGACGCTCAATCCGGCGTCGGAGGAAGGGCCGCTCAAACAATTGAACGACATGGACGACCGCGCCTTTCGCGTGGTCTGCGATGTCTGCACCGTCGCGCCTTGGCTCACGCGCCACCTGCAGCCGCATATCGTTGGAGCGGGTGTGCGCCAGCGGCGCGTCGGGCCCGCCTATCGCATCTTTCCGTCAGACCGCACCGTGAAGTTCGAGGAGATGGAGTATGAGCTGCCGCGCGCCAATGGTTGGGCGGCGCTGAAGGAAACCATCGCCTGGATCCGCAAACGCAAGCTGCCGGTGACGTTCCCGTTCGAGTTCAGGCTTGCGGCGGCCGACGACATCTGGCTGTCGCCGTTCAACGCCACGCCGGGCGCGTCGATTTCGATGCATCAATACGCCAAGATGCCATGGCGGACTTTGTTCGCGGAGGCTGAGCAGATTTTCGGCGCCCATGGCGGGCGCCCGCATTGGGCCAAGCGCCACACCTTGACGGCGCGCGATGTCGAGGCGCTTTATCCGCACGCAGGCGAATTCAAGCGGGTGCGCGCGGCGGTCGATCCGAACGCGAAGTTCGCCAACGCGCATCTGGCGCAGCTGTTCGCGATAGAAGGAAACGCCGCGTGAGCGATATCGATCTGCATAAGCCGCTGATCGGCCGCCAAGGGTCGCGGCTCGCTCTCAATACGCCTGTGCTGGTCATCGATAGAGACGCGCTTCAGCGCAACATCGAGGCCATGGCTGCCTTCGCGCGCGAGCAAGGACTGATGCTTCGCCCCCACGCGAAAACCCACAAGAGCGCCGAGATCGCGCGCCTGCAGATCGCCGCCGGCGCTGTCGGCGTGTGTTGCGCGAAGCTGGGCGAGGCCGAAGCCCTGGCCGCCAAGGGCGTCGACAGCATCCTGATCACCTCGCCGGTGGTGACGCCGCAGGCGATCGAGCGATTGATCGCTCTGAACGGGCGGATCGGCGATCTACGTGTGGTGGTCGACAATCCGGACAATGCCGACGCGCTGGCCGCCGCGGCGAAGACGGCGGCGCGCAGTTTGACGGTGCTGATCGACATCGACCCAGGGATTCATCGCACCGGGGTCGCGACGCCGGAGGCGGCGGTCTCACTGGCTGAGCGCATCGCCGCGGCGCCGCCCCTGCGATATCTTGGCGTTCAATATTATTGCGGCATGCAACAGCACATCGTCTCGTTCGCTGACCGGCGCGCCGCCATCGAAGACCGCACCGCGTACCTAAAGACAGTGATCGCCGCGCTTGAGGCCGCCGGGCATGCGCCTAAAATTGTCACCGGCAGCGGCACCGGAACCCACCGCATCGATGCGGCGCTCGGCGTGTTCAACGAACTACAGACCGGCTCCTACGTATTCATGGACAAGCAATACAACGATTGCGACCTCGACGGGCAGGGCGGCAGGTTCGAGACCTCCTTGTTCGTCGACGCTCATGTCATTTCCGCGAACTCGCCTTCGATGGCCACGATCGACGCCGGCTTCAAGGCGCTCTCGACCGATGGCGGCTTGCCCGTGGTTGCCGCCGGCGCGCCGGCAAACGCCATGTTCGTGTTCATGGGAGATGAGCACGGCGGCCTGATCGCGCCCGATCATCCGTTCCGCATCGGCGACCATGTCAGCCTCACCGTGCCGCACTGCGATCCGACCGTGAACCTCTATGAGGCGTATCATGTGGTCCGCGACGGGACGCTGATCGACATCTGGCCGGTCGATGGGCGCGGGCGCTCGCGCTGACGCCGCTGGCGTCAAGTTGAGCTTTGATTGTAGGGTGGCGCTCGCGGGGTGAGCACATGGCGCGGACGCAGGCGGCCGATTATGACGAGCGGAAGGACGCGATCGTGGAGGCGGCGGCGGCGCTGTTCGCCGCGCGCGGGTTCAACGGCGCGTCCGTCGCGGACATCGCCGAACGCTGCGAGAGCTCGAAAAGCCTGATCTATCATTACTACCAGTCAAAGGAGGACATCCTCTACGACGTGATGATCAGCCACGTTCGTGCGCTGGAGCAGGCGGCGGGGGAAGCGACGGCGGGCGCCGCCGCGCCGGCGCAAAAGCTGCGCGATCTCACGCAGGCGTTCATGGCGCTCTATGTCGGCGCCGCCAATCGCCACAAGGTCCTGCTCAACGATCTCGACAAACTGCCGGACGCGCGCAGTGGCGAGATCGTCGCCGTTCAACGCGGGCTGATCGATAAGGTCGGCGAGTTGCTGGCGGCAATCGAACCGGCGCTTGCCAAGCGCAAAGGTGCGCGGGTTCCGGCGGCGATGCTGTATTTCGGCATGATCAACTGGACCCACACCTGGTTCGATCCGAAAGGCTCGATCGGTGCGGCGCAGCTGGCGGACATGGCGGTGGACATGACGCTGAAGGGGTTGTCCGGCGCCGTGAAGTGAAGCCGCTCATGGCTTCAGCCACTCCATCACCAGGAACCATGGCGCGCGGCGGTAGCGCTCGGCCTTCGGTTCGGGCGCGCCTTCGATCGGTGCCGGTTCGCTGAAGTGCGAGAGCCGTAATCCCTGCGCGAGGAAGGCCTGCATGTAGGCTTGGAGCGGGCGATGGTGGTTGACGATGCGAATGCCGCGCCACTCGGTCCAGAATCCGCGCTCGACCAGATAATGATCCACTGGGTAGCAGCGCAGCGCGCCGGTCAGATCGCGAATCCAGCCGCTCTCGGCGCCGGCGGTGTTGAAGCCGTTGAGATTGGCGACCAGCAGAGCGCCGCCGGGCTTCAGCACGCGCGCCATCTCAGCGATGCCGGCCGCGTAATCGGTAATGTCGATCAGCGACAAATAGCTGATCACCAGATCGAACGGCGCATCTTCGAACGGCAAGCTCTCGGCTTTGCCCTCGATGTAGCGGCCGCTGGGATCGCGCTCGCGCGCCGTGGCGATGAGCGCGGTCGTTGGATCGAGGCCGATAGCGGCGACGCCGTGCGCGGCCAGCATCCGGCAAAAGCGGCCCTCGCCGCAGCCGACATCAAGTACGGTGCGTGGCGTGCGCGCCAGGGCCAAGGGCAGCATGACCGGATCGAGCACGAAGCGGCGGCCGAAATCGCCGTGCTCTCCCATGTCCGCGATCCAAGCCGATGCGGAGGCATTCCAACCGTTGTCGTCCATGACCTAGACGTCGTAAGTCAGCGCCACGCCTTCTGTCACCGGCGTCGCTTGGCAGGTGAGCACATAGCCGTCCGCAAGTTCCTGCGCGCTCAGCCCGTAATTCACCTTCATGCTGACTTCGCCCGCCGTCACCTTGGCCCGGCAGGTGGCGCAAACGCCGCCTTTGCAGGCGAATGGCGCGGGCAGGCCGGCGGCGCGGACATTGTCCAGGATCGAGTGCTTGGCCGGGTCGAAGGTCACGTTCATGCGCCGGCCATTGAGCGTCACGCTCATCTTGAGGCCGGCCGCCTTCTCTTCGAGCGCGCGCGCGGCGGCCGCCTGCGCGGCCGAGAGCGGCCCGGTGGTGAAGCGCTCGATCAGGATGCGGCCCTTGTCGACGCCGCGTGCAAGCAGCGCGTCTTCGGCGGCGTCCATCATCGGTCCGGGCCCGCAAATGAAGAACGCGTCGACGTGCGCCGGCTTCACAAGCTGGATGAGCAATTCATCGATCTTGGCGCGATCCAGCCGGCCGTTGAACAGTTCGATCTCCTCCTCTTCGTCCTCAAGGAAGTGGTAGACGCTGAGACGATCGAGATAGCGGTCCTTGAGGCCGGCGATCTCTTCCAGGAACATGACGCCCGCCGAATTGCGGTTGCCGTAAAAGAGGATGAAGCGCGAGTTCGGTTCGGTCGCCAACGCCGCCTTCATCAGCGACAGGATCGGCGTGATGCCCGAGCCGCCGGCGAAGGCGACATACGCGCGCCGTGCGCCGGCGGTGAAATCCCAGCAGAAGCTGCCGTGCGGCGCCATCACGTCGAGCTCGTCGCCGGCCTTCAGTTCGTCATTGACCCAGCCGGAAAACACGCCGCCGGCGATCTTCTTGACGCCGATCTTGAGCATGCCTTCGCTCGGCGCCACGCAAACGGAATAGTTGCGCCGCACCTCTTCGCCGCCGAACGCGCGGCGGAAGGTGAGGTGTTGGCCGGCTTTGAAGGCAAACGTATCGCGCAGGCTCGCGGGCAGTTCGAAACGGACGGACACCGCATCCGGCGTCTCGCGTTTCACTTCGGCGACGCGCAGTTTGTAAAAATCGATGCTCATTAGTGGCACTTGAATCGATCGAACGGCTCCGCACAGGCCTTGCAGCGCCAAAGCGCCTTGCACGGCGTGGAGCCGAAGCGGGAGAGTTCTTCGGTATTGGACGAGCCGCAGCGCGGACATTCCGCCGCCATCTGGTTCTTCAACGACGCCGCCGGCGCGCCCTTAGGCGGCGGCGCGATGCCGTAGGCGCGCAATTTCTCGCGGCCTTCGTCGCTGATCCAGTCGGTGGACCAGGGCGGCGACAGCGTCGTTTCAATGGCGACGTGGGCGTAGCCGCCTTGATCCAGCGCCGTGCGGATCGCCCGCTCGATCGCGAGCGTCGCCGGGCAGCCGGTATAGGTCGGCGTGATCAGCACGCGCGCTTCGTTGACGTCGCGCACGATGCCGAGATCGAGCACGGAGACGCAGGGAATTTCGGGATCGGGGACGGTGGAGAGGATCCGGGTGATCCGGGTGACACACA
>FKKE01004835.1_pt3 | contig 18185 bp, 19 predicted proteins | sample 1106331 | NCBI WGS metagenome assembly FKKE01 (sample SAMEA3931202, study PRJEB13176) | freshwater metagenome | biome: Drinking water system; feature: drinking water; material: freshwater | place: China | collected 2013-02-06 | reverse complement strand
TGATCTGTTCGCCTAAAGGCATATTGATTTTTTTCCTTGAATTTTTTTTACCAAAACCAAGCCAACAAAAAAAAGACCCGGATACCGGATCTTTGTAAAAATTAAACGACACAATATTTATTACATTTTATCAGCGGAAACGACTCCCTGTCCATTCATCACAGCAATTTCAGAAACCCCGTTCCTGATAACTGTAACATGATACATTTCTTCATTACCATTTGAAAGTCTTCTTGTGATACTATATAAATTGTTGCCGAAATTATTAATAGCATTTGTGATCACATCATCAGGCACATGTGTATTTAAAACCGGTAAAGATGCTTTAAAACTTTCACCACGCATCATATACCAGGGTTGTGTATTATAGTAAACACGAACGATCCTGTTGTTCTCATTCCTGTATGTTGCATACCACCAGTCTTGTCCCATGGGTGCCCATGTGGCGGATGTAGTCGTAGGATGAGCTGTTTCAAAATTTGTTTTAATTGAAGCAGGTACCTGCAGGCTGTAATCAACCTCGGCTCCGGCTGCCCGGTACACAACCGAATCTTCCTGCGCATTTACAGTAACAGCAGCGGTTATGATAAATGCTGCACAAATAATTTTTTTCATAGATAACGTTTTAAAAAAGGTTAATTAATTTGTTTTTTTCAGTACATAAAAAACAAGAATAATGCCTGTATGAGCAGATCTTTTATCATCACAAAATGTGATGTTTATACTCTTCGTGGAAAAATTTACCCTTACCGTATGTGATTATTGTTTACCTGTTATTTGAGTAAGTGATCTTTTCCTGTGGCGGCGGGTAAAAGACCATCATTAAAACATAAATGCCAAGATTATCATTCAATATCTTGTCAGCATCAACAATTACATTTTCTAATTCACCGGAACCATTAGGATTTAAACAGCCCAATACAACCAGGTTATTCTTAAAATCCAATGAACCATTATTGGCAGGAAGTATTACAAAGGGGGACGTGGAATTTTTTCCATAAAATTTAAATGTGGCTTTGTTCAATTGTACCAGGCTTTGCAAACTCATACCAGAATAAATTCCTGTTCTTGAACTCCAGGTATTTTCTCCAATTAAACCATCGTAATTAACAGAGCTGCCGGTACTGGTATTACCCCCGATAATGACATTGGCCGGTGTACACAGGTTTTTTTCATCCTTCCATAAGAATACAGCCTGGCGATTTGTCCTGGGAAATACTACAGAACATCTTACAAAATCATTACCTGATAAATAATAAAGATCACGGATAACATTCTTTTCCCCGAATACACTCACCAGGTATTCATGAGAACTAAATTGTAAAAGGTCTTCGGCATAAACAATTTTTTCCAATGATGGCAGATCTGCCTGGTGAAAAGAAAAGGAATAAAGCGTATCTGCTTGTTCCTTTTTTGTGACCCTAACCGAAATATTTCTTTTTTGAAACAGCAGTGTGGCTGCTGAATCATCATCGCCACAATAAAACTCTTCATCTAATAAGATCTTTTTAAACTCATTAAAATCCGTTTTTGACGAAGTAAAATACGAGAATGAAAAATGATCTTTTGCTTTATATGTTTCAATGGAACGGAAAATTGAATCATTGCCGTTTTTCTTTTTCCCTGTCTTTATGCTATATATGTTTATGATGGTATCCTGGTTGAATCGTTTGTCCAACACCGAAAATCTTTTGTCTAAGAAATTCTCAAATTTTTTTTCAGTAAAGGATGAAAAAAAGAGCTCTTTCACCGGGAATTGCTGGGCCGGTGAAACACAAAAGACCAGTAAAAAAATAAATAGCAAAACTCCTCTCATAAAGTTTTGGATTTAGTTTTACGATCAGGGCGGGGTCAAACTGAATATTGGAGGGAATTAACAGGTCATCCTGGGAAATTGCGGCAATTATCATACCGTTGCCGGTAAAGTCCGGCAAGTTAAATTAAAAAAGAGAAGATTACAAGGCTATAAATACATATATTAACTGTAATAAAAAATCAGCCGGTATTTGAACCGGCTGATCATTATTTTACTTCGATTGTTTTAGTGATCCTGCGGGCTGTTTCTTTCTTCGGTAAAGTAAGATGCAATATGCCATTATCGTAAGTGGCAGATACCTTATTTACATCCACAGAATCATCGAGATTGAAGCTTCTGCTGAATGATTGCATCCTGTACTCTTTTCTCAACCAGCCTTGTTCTTTATTTTCCTCGTTCTGTTCTTCTTTTTGCTCATACGAAATGGTCAGCAGATCATTGGTAACATTGAGCTTGAAATCTTCTTTTTTCAGGCCCGGGGCTACGATTGACATTTCATAGCTGTTATCGGTTTCACGAAGATTTACAGGCACATTTACCTTATGATCTATGCCACTGAAACCCCACAGATCATCACTAAAAAAACGGTTCAGGTTGTCCTGGAACAACTGATCTACCCAATTGCTCACAGTTCTCTCCGGCATTGTAGTATTGCCGTTGTTTCTTTTGATAATACTTGTTTTCATATTACCTCCGGTTTTTTTAATAAAGGATTTTCAAACCGGGTGCCATTGATTTTTTGCTGCAAAACTGACAATCACCGCTTGAAATTTTTTCAGCTCAGCTGAAATTTTTTCATTTGAAAAAAGGCCGCAAAGCTGTTAGGTTGTACATTTATTAAATCACCAAAAAGATGGTCATGAAGAAACACATTGTATTGATTGTATTTATTTCAATCCATTTAACAGCTACCACCCAGGGCTGGCAGGATACAGTTAACCAGATAGAGAAAATATTTTCAAGATATAAAGCTGACAAACCCGGGGCAGAGCTTGCTATTAGCAGGAATGGGAAGATCATATTTTCAAAAGCTTGGGGAATGGCAGATATGGAACATACTGTTGCCTTAACAACTACATCAGTCACTGAGGCCGGCTCTGTTTCAAAACAATTTACTGCAGCAGCGATTTTATTATTAGAGCAACAGGGAAAATTATCGCTGGAAGATGATGTAAGAAAATATATACCTGAATTAAGAGATTACGGATACAGAATAACGCTCAGGCAAATGATGCAGCATAAAAGCGGTTTAAAAGACTGGGGGTCCATTGCCGCCATTGCGGGGTGGCCAAGAAGCACTAAAACTTACAACAATGATGATGCACTTTACATCATCAGTAACCAGAAAACATTAAATCATAAACCGGGCGATGAATTTTTGTACAGCAATTCAAACTATAATTTATTTGCCATCATTGTACAAAGAGTTAGCGGAATGAGCCTTGCCGAATTTACCCGTAAATATATTTTTGAGCCCGCCGGAATGAGACACACACAATGGCGGGATGATCATAGAAGGATCGTTCCTGGCCGGGCCATTGCTTATTCAAAAAGTGGAAATAGTAATATAACCAATATGCCCAATGAATATGTTTATGGCAATGGTGGATTGCTTACCACTGCAGAGGATCTTGTTATTTGGTGCGATTATATTTTAAAAGGAAAATTCGGTCAACCCTCTTTGCTTGATAAGCAAATTGCCACAAGCCCTTTTAATAATGGTGTACAACATGCTTATGCTGCCGGTTTATTCATTAGTGAATTTCGTGGATTCAAATATTACTCACATGATGGAGCTACAGCCGGGTATCGTTCCAATCTCGATATATTCCCTGAAATAGGTTTATCCATAGCATGGCTTAGCAATACTTCTGAATTTGATAATGATACTTTGAACGTTGCAGATGCCGTAGTTGACCTGTTTATTCCCAATAAAGCTATACCGGAAGACAAAGGTCAATTTCCCATTTATAAAATTGAAAAAACAAAATTGGATAGTTATACGGGCTGGTATCGAAACAGCAGAACGGGTGCTGCCGTGAAGTTATATGTACAAAACAATGATCTGCTTGCCACGCAGGCAGGAAAGTTGACAGCCATAGCGGATGATCTGTTTGCATCGGGAAACAACAGGTTGGTGATGAAACCTACAGGGTTTCTTTTTATAAATGGAGCAAAAGATAGTATCAATTTCACAAAAGTGCAGGAAGCAAAGCTGGATGAAAAATCAATGACTGAATATGTGGGTGAATATTATTCGGAGGAAGCCGAAGCAAAATACATTGTGGAGGTAAAGAATGGAAAACTGGTAATGATACAGAAACCAAAACCGGGGTTACAGCTTTCCCCCACATATAAAGACGGTTTTGAATCAGCGGCCGGCACGGTTTATTTTGAGAGGGAAAACGATATGATCACTCACTTAAAGATCTCTGTTGGCCGGGCAAGAAATGTTGAATTCAGAAAAATAAAATAGTTATTGTCTCCATTTAATGGTTCCTTCCCTGCTTTCCTTTACGCGGAACCTGACTATCTTTTTTATCAGGGATAAAGGAAGAGGTTTATCATGAGGAAACTGAACCGAGCCTGATGCCGTTTTATAGGCAGCCAATTCTTTTTTAAATGCAGTAATTGCTGATGGCATTGGATAAAACCCAATATGATTTTTGCATACTGCAAATGTTACCAGGATCTTTTGATAAGAATAACCTGGCATGCTCCACTTCAATGCTTCTGTGGCGCCGGGTGCAGCAGCGCTTATGGTTTTATGCAATTGCCAAAGCCTTTGTTGTGTTTCCGGTGGAGCGTCTGCAATGTATTGCTCTATTGTCTTAGGTTTCATAATGAAAGCAGGAAGTACGTTTATTTTTTCAATGCTTTGCCGTATTTATTTGCTATATGAAAAATACAAAAGTTGGATCAAAATGGGTTAAACCATCTTTAGTATAAATATCCAATGCCGGTATTAAAATAATTGTGGCATGTTAGCATAGTTTTTGAAACCCTTAATTTTACATCCCGATCAAAAAACATAAAATGAAAGCAAAATTTTTAGTAAGCGTTCCGGTGATCAGTATTATCCTGGTTATTGGATGCGGAGGAAATAAAAAATCAACTGAAACCAGTCATACATCAAAAGTTGAAAGTGATACCACTGCTCCTGTTGACACACAAAAACCAAATACCAATTATAAACCTGCTTTTAAAGGCCAGACAAGAGTGCCAGCAGTAAAAACAAAAACCGCTTATAAGGTTGATAAGCTCGGAGAAAAGCTTGTCAATCCATGGGCAGTTGTACCCCTGCCAGATGGCCGTTTGCTTATCACTTTAAAAAGAGGAACAATGCAGATCCATGATGCGAATGGTGCATTGGTAAAAACGATCACTGGTTTTCCAGAGGTTGATGCATCTGGCCAGGGTGGTTTGCTCGATGTAGCACTGGATCCGGGTTTCTCCGGTAATAAAATGATCTATTGGTCTTTTTCAGAACCTTATGGAAATGGAAATCTCATGTCTGTTGCCAAAGGTGTATTGAATGAAGCTGCTTCAAAAGTTGAAAATCCTGTTGTGATCTTCCGGGCAACACCAGCTTTAAAAGGCAATATGCATTATGGCTCAAGATTAGTTTTTGATAAAGACGGAAATCTTTTTGTAAGCACAGGCGAAAGATCAATAATGGAAGGAAGAAAACAAGCACAATGGTTGAATTCGGGACTTGGAAAGATCTTTAAAATAACAAAGGATGGCAAGCCGGCTCCGGGCAATCCCTTCATCAATCAGAAAGATGCCATGCCCGAAATATTTGCGTATGGTATTCGAAATGCGCAAAGCCTCGATCTGCATCCGGTAACAGGTGAATTGTGGGAAGCAGAATTTGGACCCCGCGGAGGTGATGAAATAAATATTATCAGGTCAGGTAAAAATTATGGGTGGCCCACCATTACGTACGGGATTGAATATGCCGGTGGAAAGATCGGTGACGCTATTCAGCAAAAAGAGGGAATGGAACAACCGGTATATTATTGGGATCCCGTGCTTTCACCCAGCGGCATGGTATTTTACAGGGGCAACACAATTCCTGAATGGAAAAATAATTTATTTATTGGCGGGCTGAGCAGTTCCCGTATTGCCAGGCTGGTTATTGAAAATAATAAAGTGACGGGTGAAGAAGCATTATTAACAAATATGGGAGAAAGATTCAGAGATATAGCCTATCATAATGGCATGTTGTATACGGTTACGGATAACGGAAATCTTTACAGGATCAGTAAAAAATAATTTAACCCGGTTTTCTCCTATCCGGTCTTGTGCTTACCCGGCTTAAAATTTGATTATTGTGAAGCGGGTATGAAGAAAAAAGAAAATCTATGGGAGCTGCTCAGGCGGCTTGATGAAGAAGCTGGCGAATTCAATTTACATCTTCACGAGGCCAATAGATATTTTGACAGTGCAGCCCTGGCTACTAAAAAAGTTTTGGTAAAGCATGAAAAAAGATTACATACGCTGATCGGGAAAGTACAAAAAGCGATCAAAGCTGTACAGAAAACGAAATCATTAAGTGTAAATAGAAAGAAAAAACAACCAGGATCACCAAAGAATAAAAGTAACACCCTCCATAACTAAGTAGGGATTCCCTGATTTAAGTCCGCCATATCTTTCCGTTGATGTGTACCATGTATAATTATGCGGGCCTATACTCTTAAGTTTACCTCTGATCGCCTTATCATCAAATGTAGAGTAGTAAGTGACCGGGTGGTTACCAATTGATCTCAGTTTGCCACGGTAAGCTTCATTCTCAAATGAAGAATAATAAGTAAATGCTTTTTGCCCGGCAGATTTTAGTTTTCCTCTTACTGATTCATTTTCAAAATCCATAAAATAATCAAGCCACAATGTGCTTATTGATTTTACTTTGCCCACCAGTGATGCATTTTCTGCAGAACCATAATAAGTGATGGTAGTGGTACCAATACTTTTTACTTTTCCATTGAGGAATGAATCAAATTGTTTTTCATAATACTCCACCCTGCCCATATACGGCTGCAATTTTCCTGGCTGTGAATAATAACGCCCCTGCTCCTGGTCAATACCCCATTCGATCAGGTTACCTGCCGGTGATATCCTGATTATAATTTTCTGATCGGTAATAAATGAAATTGAAGATAGCTCCGTTCCGTTTGTAAAATTCACATACTTTAAACTTTGTGCATTACAAATAAAAGAGATCAGTATAAATAAAATGGAGCTAATACGTTTCATGATCCAAATGCGATCATGAAATTATGAAATTTCAATACGTCAACCGGCGGGCAAAGTAAATTATTATCGCCGCCAATCTACCTTGATCTTAATACAAGTAGTGTTTCCTGTTTTCTTTTCAGCCTGAGTTCATTATCATTCATTTCATAACGATCAACCCGGGCCAGCTCATTAAGAAATGCTGTTTCAAAATTTATATCATTACAACTCATTTTAGTGGAAGTAACATCTGTAAAACGGATCTCTCTTTTATCTACAGTATAATTACCACTTAGCTGGTTACAACCTCCATTACCAGAAAATCTTTTTTCTGCTACATCAAAAATGATGTGAGCATCCCGCCTGCCGCCACTCTGCTGTACGGGTACTCCCTTCAATTCTACCACTACCCACTGTTGCCGGCCCCATGTGGCATCCGGTGAAAGCCGGGGACTGCAATTCATGACGATAAATACTAAAAATAATAATAGTAAATTTTTCATTTTAAAATTTAATTATTTATCATCAAACGCATTGGCAGAGCCATCTGATTCCTGCTCATCAGTTCCTTTTTTACCACTGAATCTTTTTTCGCCATCTTTATTTTTTATATCAGCTACTTTCTTCTCTTCTTCGGTTTGTGGATTTATTGTCTCATCTTTTGCGGGACCTGTCGGATAACCATTAAAATCCTGGTCTATCTTATTGTCAGGATTCTGTTTGATCTCTTCTTTCTTTGTAATGGGTGATGTTTTTTCCATAACAATTTTCTTATTTCATAATAATTCCATGCCAAAACAGAGCTGTCATTGGCATAATTTTTACTCCTTATTGTTGTATCAATAATTTTCGCCAAAGGCGTGCCTTTGGTATAACCTTAAAATTTATCTTATGGACAAAATGGAAGTAAAAGGAAAATGGAATGAATGGAAAGGAAAACTAAAACAGGAATATGGAGACCTGACAGATGATGATCTGAAGTATGAAGAAGGTAAAGAAGATGAAACATGGGGCCGCATACAAAAGAAAACCGGTAAGGCAAAAGATGACCTGATAAAATGGCTGAGAGGACTTGGATAAGTAAAGGGATGTACATCATCCCTTTTTATGTTTTGCTTACAAAATCTTTCACTGCTGACACAAATTTGTTCACATCATCAGCCGAAGTATAGATGGATGGGGTTACCCGGATACAACCTTCTTTACCTAATGCCCGGTTTACTGTAAGTACAGAATGCTCCTTATATAAATAGTCTGCTACTTCAGCTACTTTTTTATTCCGGATCCGGAATGATGCAATAGCACATGACAGGTTTTTTGGTGTCACTATTTCCACACCGGGTATTTTTTCCAATTCATTTACCCAGATTGATTTTAAATAATGCAATCGCGGAGAAACTTTTTCAATATTCATTAGCTTATGAAATGAAAGACTTTCAGGTATGGTCATAGTAACTGCAAAAGGAGTAGTTCCAAAATGCGCAAGCTTTTCAATGTTCTCCTCAGCAGTATTTACATCACCAAAGAATACATTCATTTCTTTAATTCTCTCTTTTTTTATGTACAACACACCGGCACCTATTGGATTGCCGATCCATTTATGCAAATTCATTCCTACCAAATCAGAATTAAGAGCAGGTAACCGGTATTTCACATGTCCTAATGCATGTGCAGCGTCTGTGATCGTATCTATTCCTTTTTGCTTTGCCATGGCAGCGATCTTTGCAACCGGTATTACCAGGCCATTGATATTGGAAACATGCGTTAATAATATTACCCGGGTTTTATCAGTGATCATTTTACTGTACAGTTCTGTTATTTCCTCTTCAGAAACCGGGTGCAAAGGCATATCAAATGCATTAACTTTTATCACCCCCCGCTTTTCCAATAACCTGAATGTTTCGATCATACTGAAATAATCAAGCTGGTTGATCAGTACTTCATCTCCCTGTTTAAAAGGATAACCTTGAATGGCTATATTCAAAGCTTCGGTTGCATTTCTTGTAATAATGATCTCGCCGGGTGAAACTTCAAGAAAGGCGGCCAATTCATTTTTTATAGCAAGAGATAATTCCGGGTAAGTTTTTCTTGCAAACTTTGCCCCTTCCCTGTTTACCAGTTCAATATTTTTTTTGAAAGCTTCCAAAACAGGTTTTGGCTGTATGCCGTAATAACCATTTTCAAGATTGATATAATTTTTTGAAACATCATAATACTTGCGGGCAATGTTCTTCCAATACTTTTCATCACCAGGCTCTCCTTCATTTTCAAAATCATTCATATCAATCTTATCTTTAAAAACTTCCGTGGCCCTGCCAATTGATGGAATACCCGGGATCAGCAGACCGGCACCAAGCAGCTGAAGGAATGATTTCCTGTCATTCATATCATTTCATTTATTGTATAAAGGAAAGAAGAAAAAATGAACAATAAAAAGTTTATAAGCTAAGGCCACAACATTGTGTCAATAAAAATGATACTTTAGAAAATAAAAACTATGCCTGAGAAAATAAACTGGAACAATGTGCCGGTAGAAGAAGTAACCCCATCCATGCATCGTAAAATGATCTGGGGTGAAAAGATCATGGTAGCGAAAATGAAATTCAAAGACGGTTTTGTAGTTCCCCTGCATCACCATATTCATGAGCAAGTCACTTACTGCTTATCCGGGCAAATGCGATTTTGGTTTGGAGAGAACAAAGAACAGGTGATGGATCTTTTTCCCGGTGATGTAGTTGTCATTCCCTCTAACCTGCCCCACGAAGCACTTATGATCGGTGATGTAGAAGAAATGGATACCTGGTCTCCGCCACGGCAAGACTGGATAGATAAAACAGATGATTATTTAAGAAAATAAAAATGGACCTGGGATTAAAAAATAAAATAGCATTTGTAGCAGCCTCCAGCCAGGGCCTGGGAAAAGCTGTGGCAATGGAACTTGCACTGGAAGGTGCAAAAATCATCATCAATGGTAGAAATAAGAAAACACTTGAGCAAACAAAAAAAGAAATACAGGATACATGCAAGAATGAAATAATTGCAATAGCCGGTGATCTTTCTGCTGCCGATCAAAGAGATGAGATCATTAATGCTGCATTAAAAAAGTGTAACAGAATCGATATACTGATCACAAATACAGGGGGCCCTCCATCGGGTAAGTTTGAAAATTTTGTTCAGAAAGATTGGGATCAGGCCTATCAGAATTTACTGGCCAGTGTTGTAGGATTAGTAAATGGATTTTTACCCGGTATGAAACAACATTCCTGGGGCCGCATCATTTCCATTACATCCATGGCCGTAAAGCAACCGGTGAACAATTTGATATTATCAAATTCAGTCAGAGCTTCTGTTGTTGGTTTAGTAAAAACGTTATCAAATGAACTTGCTCAATATAATATCACGGTAAATAATGTGATGCCCGGTTATACTGAAACAGAAAGATTGAATGAACTGATCAAAAACAATCCATCATTTTCAAATGCAATGTCGGAGGTGCCTATGAAACGTTTTGGAAAACCGGAAGAATTTGCTGCAGCGGTAGTTTTCTTAGCCAGTGAAAGGGCAAGCTATATAACCGGTCAATCAATTGCAGTGGATGGCGGATGGATCAAAAGCCTGTTTTAATCCCAAACATAACGCCAGCTGCCGTCTTTTTGTTTTTTCCAAACCGTATGAAACACACCTGTAAACTCCTGTACATTTCCGGCGCTGTCTTTTGATCGCCATAAATATTTACCATAAGTGTATGCCATATCCCCGTTTTCTGATACATCAATAAAATCCGGAGACCAGGTAACAGATGCCGTTTTATAAAAATCGGCCGTGTAGTAATTCCTGATGGCATCTTTACCTTTAAGAAGAGTATCGTTTTGTCTTTTGATCACAGCACTGCTATCCGCATAGTGTGTAAAAGCTTCAGCGATCCCTTTCTCCCTTGTCATTGTTTCAAATGCCTTTTCTGCATCGGCTATTTCTTTTTTTATGGTAACCGGGTCTGCATATTTATTTTCAGTGCAGGAGATCAAAATAAAAAAAACAAGTAGGCAAACAACTGGTTTCATTGTAAATGAATTTTATTAAATGTAATAAAATCTGCCAGGAACGTCTTTTAAACAACATTTCGGCTTGATTTTTACTGGTAAAAAAATAAAAACATTCTGTTAATTTCCTATTTTGCTCATCTCTAAAGAACAAAATTTCGTCTTTATTAAAGAAACCTTACATATGCTCAGGATCCATGCCATTATACTGGCCGCATTCTTTGTTTTTCAACCGCATGATAATAGTATTGAAACCGGCGGGATGAAGACCTTGTCCGATCCGAAAGTGATTGACGGGCCTTATGTAGTGTACCGGAACGACTCCGTTTTAGTGAACTATATCGAAGAAACAGGAGGTGTAAAACAGGTAAGAACGGAAACAGCAGCTTCCGCAGCTAAAAATACGATCACCTTGCAGGTAAATACAGATATACCCGGTAAAACTTTCACTGTGCAACTAAAGCAAAAACTCAATAACGAAAGATCTGAATACAGTGGTATCAAAAAAATGCTGGTCATCTCAGACATTGAAGGAAATTTCGAAGCCTTGCGAAAATTATTACAGGGTAATAATGTGATCGATGAAAATTTCAACTGGACATATGGTAAAGATCATGTAGTGCTGATCGGTGATTTTGTTGATCGGGGCACAATGGTAACTGAAGTTCTATGGTTTATTTATATGCTTGAAGAAAAAGCAAAAGCTGCGGGTGGTTATGTTCATTTTATATTAGGCAATCATGAGATCATGAACATGAGCAATGACCTGGGCTATGTAAATGAACGTTATATCCACCACGCCCAATTGATGAATATACCCTACATTCATTTATTTGGTAAACATGCTGAATTAGGAAGATGGCTAGCCACAAAAAATATTGCAGAACGTATCGGCAAAACGTTATTTACACATGGCGGTATTTCCGCTTATATGAATATGGCGGCAATACCTCTCAAAGATCTGAATGATATGGCAAGAGATTATTATACGGACACAACTTATGAATACCCCGATCAGCGATTACATGTTATATACAGTGATTTTGGGCCTTTCTGGTACAGGGGTTATTACAAAGCGCCAAGAGCCGGAATCGGTCAGATAGATAGTACATTACGACTTTATGGTGTAAACCAGATCACTACCGGCCACACAATTATTTCTACTGAGATCAGATCTTTATATGATGGAAAACTGTATAATACCGATGTTCATCATGCAGAAGGTCATTCAGAAGCATTACTGATAGATGATAAGAAATTCTGGAGAGTAAATAATAAAGGGGAAAAGTTTGAGATCAGACCTGTGTAGCATTATTCTTTACACGGCCCGGTTATAAAAATTAAACAGCTTAAGAACAAAAAGGCTTACATTTTTTCCCGGTGTTATATATTCATTGAAAAGATTCAGGGTAAATTCATCTTTACTAAACCGATGCCTGAGCTTATCCCACATCTCATCCCATACAAGATCATTTCCATTCAGCAGATTTTCATTTATTGATTCTATGATGGGATCATTGATGGATTTTGCCCCCATTTTTTTAGAACCAATTATTTGAACATCCGGGTTTACAGAGGCAATACTGATAGCACTGTTATAGGCCCCGCATGATCCCAGTACAGCCAGTTTCACGGAAGGTTGCAGTCGCTTTAATGTTTTTCCCAAATGATAACTATGCCCGCGGTGGATAAGCACGGTTGGCTCAGATGATTCTTTATTTAAAAAATTTACAAGGGCATCCTGTGCTTTTATATCCAATTCTTCTTTTTCATTCAAGGGAAGATTAGCATAAATAATGATGGGCAGTTCAGTTTTTGATTGTATGGTTATCCATGCCTCATTTTTTGAGACCGTCCACTTTGCAGTATCTGTAAAATATTTTTGAAAATTATTGAACGAGGCCACGCCATCATCATCACCATAAAATAAAACAAGCTCAACGATCTGCCCGTTCTTATTCACCAGCGCATCCCGTTTTAGCATTTCATAATTTCCAAGTGTTTTCCATAATCCGCTTAGCCCTTCTTTCTGATTGGCAAGATCAAACACCTGTAATAAAATACTGTATAAGCGAATGCCGAGGAATTGTTGTGCTTTTTTGCATCGTTGCAGGTTGGATTGAAGCTCATTTTCTATTACCTCATTGATCTGCTCACTATGCCCGGTAAATGAATCGGCAATATCCATTGCTTTTTCCAGACCAGTATTTGCATCAGATTCAATTCCCGAGATAAACCGCTTCATTAATGTTGCCGCATTTTCGTTTGGCATTTTGGTCAGGAAATCTGCAAGCACATTATAGTTTGCAGCCATACGCATAAAGATCCTGTAATTATCATACTGTACCAGGGTAAATAAGGAGTCAGCCGGTGCTGTTTTAAAATGCTCCATTAATCTTTTATACAAACCCAGGTAACTTGATGTATACAGTTCTTCTCCGCAACTTGTAATAATATAATAGAGTTCTTCTGGCCGCAATCCTTTAACTGATGCAAACCGGGTAGCATCAGATGCATTATGAAGATCATTGAGGTGCTTTGCAAAAAAATAGAAGGATTTTTCCTTTACACCGCGGCGAATTATTTTTTGAAAAATAAAATCCGGCGAATGGGAAGCAACCGATTGCTGAAGATTATCAAGCAACAAACGATAATATTCAAGCACATTTGTCCTTTTTTGGATTATTTCATCAGTAGTAATTTTATTTTCTGCCAATGGAACAATAAAAGGCATCAGTTCTGATGCATTCCTGTCGTTTGCAAAGGAAGCGATCTGTTGTAAATAAATATTCTGTGATCTCCGGATCCGCACCGAAAGATCATTTTCCCCTTTCCTGAGATACCGGAGTATTTTTTCAGGATCATGTGCGGCAGCAAGTAATAATAAAGAATCGGCATACCTGAAGCCGGGTTTGTTTTCCAGGAATTGCAAAATGAAATCAGGTGAAGCAGCTACCCGTTTATACACGCCAATATCATCAAGCAAAGAATGTTCTTCATACTGGCTGAAAGCCGCCGAGATCAGGTTACTTTTCCGCGGTGCTACTGTTGACATCGCATCTGCAAAAGAAGTGTTTTGAATCAATGCTTTCAAAACAGTTTTATAGGATTGTACCGCTTCGGGTATATCGTACATATCAATTTTTTGCAATGCAATATTTTTATCCAGATGCTGAATAAAATATACCAGGCTCCAGACTGCTTTTTCTTTTCCGGGTGCTGGCAGGCCAGCGTTCGTTATCATTGTGTATATCTTATCCGTTTCGGCCTGCATAAACCGGGTCAACGGGTAATTGATGTTTGTATCTACAGAAATATCTTTTAAATGGCGAATAAATTTCTCCTTTTCCTCTCTCAATGTTTTTGATGCAAGAGCCCCTGATTGCGCTTTAGACTGTAAAGAGCAAAGAAGTAGAAGTGATAAAATAAAATTAATACTAAGTTTTTGCATAAAAGATTTGCCGGATCACGGCATATGTTGAATATGCAGTTATATTGTTTAAAAACGTGCCAGAAAGCATTATCAGCGTATTACCCGGGGATTTACAAACAGATACACGACGATCTGCAGGTATTATGTAGAGTAAGTTCATCACTATTAAACCATGCTGCTATTAATGACTGGTGTCCAACTTCAGTATAAATTTTTTGTTTCAACTTCATTACTCCAGCATGCACCTCCATAAATAAATCTTTTTGTTGTTATTCGCCTTAATCACATGGTATTACTTGTATGCTTATAAAAATTTTAACTGTACTGGTACAGAATTTGAAACCCGCAGGGTGAAATAGAATTCACATACAAAAGAGATTGAGCCGTAAGAATGGCTGTTGATCTGCAATTGGATGTGACAATTGACTATGTGGTAAAATAATTTTCTAATCTAAAATTTACTTTATGAAAAAATTTTTTCTACTTGTTCTGTCGGGTTGCATGGTTACCATGGCCTTCTCCCAGAACATTGTAAAGGAACACTACACTGTTTCAGGTGGTTTACTTGGTGCTGCTAATTTTTCCAAATTCAAGGTTTCGGGTGCAAATTCATCAGGCATTAAGTACAATACCGAAACCGGTTTTTCTGCGGGAGCATGGGTTAATTTTCCTATGGGCAACCGTTTTTCATTTGAGCCACAGTTAATGTTCAGTTCTTACAGCTTTCAATCTGACAATACAACACCCCTATTGATCAGTGATGGGGAGATCAATTTCATTTCGCTTCCATTAATGTTGAAATTACATGCTGGCGATAAATTTGCCATCACAGCGGGACCACAATTCGATTTCCTTTCATCTTTTGAAGATGATGTAACAACTAACAATGTGAATGAAGACAATTTTAAAAAGACAAATGTTTCTGCATTTGGTGGTTTTGAATTATTCCCTCACGGACGAGTAAGCATTTTTGGCCGTTATATTCATGGCTTTACTAATTTAAATGCCAATGATGTTCATGGAAATGGTTTGGAATATAAAACAAGAAATATCCAGGCGGGTTTAAAATTGAAATTGTTTGGAAAAAAGGTAGAAGCTGATTCTGATGGTGATGGAGTAATTGACAAGAACGATCAGTGCCCTAATGAAGTGGGTGTAGCAAGATACAATGGTTGCCCGATACCTGATACTGATAAGGATGGACTTAATGATGAAGTAGATAAATGTCCCAATGAACCCGGTACAGCTAAATATAATGGATGCCCGATACCTGATACTGATAAAGATGGTATAAATGATGAACAAGATAAATGTCCTAACCAGCCGGGTACAGCAAAATACCAGGGATGTCCTGTACCAGATAGCGATGGTGATGGTATAAATGATGAAGAAGACAGATGTCCAAGCCAGGCAGGGCCAGCCAACAGGAATGGTTGTCCTGTTACAGACAGGGATAATGATGGCATCGATGATGAATCAGATAAATGCCCTGATGTAGCCGGTACAAGTGCAAATAATGGATGTCCTGATGTGCCTGCTGATGTAAGCAAACTGATAAGTGCATCATCTCAAAGCATGACGTTCAGTTCCAACAGTGCAAAACTCTCTGCATCCGCAAATGCTTCCTTGAATAAAATTGTAAAAGTATTAAAGGAACATCCGGAAATGAGATTGCGAATTGAAGCACATACAGACAACATGGAAAAGAATGCTGATAACCTGAGCACACAACGTGCTGAAGCAGTAAAAACATATTTAGTAAGCAAAGGAATAAGTGCCGATCGTATCGAAGTGCAGGGATTTGGTTCATCAACGCCGGTTATGGATAATAACACTGCCGCAAACAGGGCGAAGAATCGCAGAGTGGAATTAAAGATAATTTACTAATATTTACCCGTATCCTAACTATGAAAATTCAAAAAGGAGGCTGAACATTCAGCCTCTTTTTTGTTAATAAAGGTAGAAGCTGATAATATGCTTAACCCGGAAAAAGTATTAATTAAAATTCCTTCCATGGCCTTAAAGTACATGATGTTTTACACTCCTGGGCTCTTTTTTCTCCTTCGCTAATCCGCAAATTGAAAAACTTACTGATAACAGCTACATGCTAACATCAAACCAGGCTACTGTTGATGGTGGCGTTTCTCAGCAAATTCATAAGGTTCATTTACCAGCAAGTGCAAAAAATGTTGGAGGTAAATAAAGATGCGTTTGGAATGGCTAAACTTGAATATGATCTGAAATCAGAAAAAGGAGGCATGCCTTTCATGCTTATTGGTGGTAGCATACTTACACTCGCCGGCGCTGGTTTGTTTGTCATAAAAAGAAAGAAAGCATAAAAAGATATTGAGAGAACCTTAAAAGCCGCTTGCAGATTGCAAGCGGCTTTTTTATGAGAACTGAATGTTTTTGCTCATCTGCATTTTTTAAAATCATTTTCTTTCTTTCTGAAATTCTTACATTCGATCCATGAAAAGAATTCTATGTGTACTCCTGGCATTTACATTTATAAAATTCATTGCAGCCCGGGAGATCACAAAATGTTTAATTCGAACTACCCTGGGTGATATTATTGTAGAACTTTATCCTGGTAAAGCACCTGTAACGGTTGCTAATTTTTTAAAGTATGTTGATGCACATCTTTATGACAGCAGTTCTTTTTTTCGTGCAGTAAGAATGGATAACCAGCCAAATAATGCAGTAAAGATCGAAGTGATACAAGGTGGTAATGTTGATTCACTAAAACAATTTTCACCCATACAATTGGAAACAACAGCAACTACGGGATTGCAACACCTTGATGGCACGATCTCAATGGCAAGGAGTACTCCCCATTCTGCAACCTGCAGCTTTTTTATTTGTATCAACGATCAGCCTTCGTTGGATTTTGGCGGCAAAAGAAATCCCGATGGCCAGGGTTTTGCAGCATTTGGAAAAGTAATTAGCGGTATGGATGTTGTGAGAAGAATTCAAAATCTATATCCCGGGCAATAACAATATTTTAAACCCCCTGTAACGATCATTTCCATTTCGGGGATAAATTAAAGTTCTGAAAACTGACCTATGAAAGTCTTTGTTGAAAAAAATTCTATTGTCAGAAAGATCTGGGGTAAAAGCGATACAATATTATTCATATTCGCCGGTGCTGCTGCTGAATTTGCATTAAACAAAGCTGTTGACTGGCTTTATTTCACCGGTAAGCTTCCTGCCGATCCCATAGCAAGATTATTTTCTACCGTCAGGTATGCAAGAGATATTGTATTTGCTCCGCTGCATGAAGCAAATAAAACAATTGATACCATCCGGAAAATACATACCGCCGTAGAACAAAACCGTGGTTTCATTATTCCCGACTGGGCTTATCGTGATGTATTGTTCATGCTCATACATTATTCTATAGCCGCATATGAACTGCTTGAAAAAAAATTAACTGCTGCAGAAAAAGATGAAGTGTACAATGTATTTTACCGGCTCGGGATAAGAATGCAATTAAAAGAGTTGCCACCCACCTATATGGATTGGCTGCCAGTAAGAGAAGAACATTTACAAACCGATCTGCAAAAAAGCAAATACACCGAAGATCTTTTTAAACAATATAAAAAACATCTTGGTGCCATGCGTTTCCGTGTATTGATAGAAGGACAGAAATTAGTGGTGC
>FKKE01005029.1_pt2 | contig 18189 bp, 18 predicted proteins | sample 1106331 | NCBI WGS metagenome assembly FKKE01 (sample SAMEA3931202, study PRJEB13176) | freshwater metagenome | biome: Drinking water system; feature: drinking water; material: freshwater | place: China | collected 2013-02-06 | reverse complement strand
CTCCCATCTGCGGGGTGTGTGAGCGTCCGGTAAAGGCAGGATGCCTGTGAGAACGCTCACCAAGCGACCGGAAGGCAGGAGCCTGAAGGGAGCGTCCCCGCAGATGGGAGGCACGAAACTCTGGGCAGCCAGCGCTTTAATTATCGGAGGCTGAGTAGTTACGATTTATTCAGATTAAGAACGTGGGTCTCCCATTTAGTTTTACCCACTATCCGTTATGCTGCTTCGACTTCGTGGTAGGTCGAGTAGCTGGTGGATTCGGGAACGTCGTCGCCTTCAGTACGAAGCCCTGCGATGTGAAATTCTATTGCCTCTTTCATGAGCTTCTCAACATCTTCCCTGGTCGAACCGGTTGCAACACAACCATCTAGGTCCGGTGAATAGGCTGAGAATCCGGTCTCGGTTTTTTCGACAACGATAAGATATTTCATGGCTCTAGAGCCGTTCCAACTTAGATGAAGCACATAAATAACGAACTCGCCTTCGGCTCGTCCCTTATTACTTGGGGAACGGCTCTAGTTGTTGCTGCCATCCAGGCGTGCGCTAGAGCGATTCCACTTTCGCCAGAACAAAAGTGGAATCGCTCTAGCTTCGCCTGTATACTAAATTATTCATGGATTGTTAACCAGCCTTCTTAGTTTTCCATTTTAGTTCTCATTCCCTTCCGATAAGGCATCTCTGCAACTTTAGAAAGGCCCAGCGTAACGAAACGACTATAGTTCTTTTGACGGTTTGGTTCTTGCGGCAAAGCTCGCTTCCTGGAGAATCTTTCGTCGGAGCGAAACGTGCGATTTTTTTCTGCGCCTCGTTCTGAATTACACGAGACGCAATATCGGATTCTGCCGATATCGCGTCGTCTTGAAGAACGGCTATGATGTCACCATTTGAAGCGATCGCATCGAGCGGGCTTTTGGTGCCAACGCCTTTTTCGAGAGTAACATGCGTGTAGATCATAGTTGTTTTGACGTCATTATGGCCAAGCAGCGTTTGTACCGTACGAATGTCGGTTCCTGCGTCGAGAAGGTGAGTTGCAAACGAATGCCGAAAAGTGTGACAAGTTACTTTCTTGTGTAACCCAATTGTTTTTGCTGCAGAGGCCACGCTTGCCTGCATAATTGAAGGGTAAAGATGCCATCGTCCTTCCTTGCCTGTGCGCGGATCATTGGAACGCTTAGCTGAAGGGAATACGTATTGCCATTTCCACTCAGCGTTTGCGTTCGGATATTTTCGTTCTAATGCATACGGAAGGGCCACCCGCCCGAGACCGTCTTTTAAATCCATCTCGTGAAGTACTTTTGCCTTCGTCAATTGATTGCGCAACGGTTCCTTTAAGTATTGAGGAAAAGGGACTACTCTATCTTTTTCTCCCTTTGCATTACGCACAACGATTGCATTTCTATCGAAATCGAGATCTTTCACCCGTAAGGACAACGCTTCTGCAAGCCGCATTCCTGTGCCGTAGAGTAAGCAAGCGATGAGTTTTTGAATGCCGGAAAGACGCTTGAGTAGTGACTTCATTTCCTCAACGCTCAGCACTACCGGAATGTGTCGTCGTTTTTTCGCCCATTCAATTCCGTCGAAGATGCCGGGATCGATCTCGAGAACTATCTTGTACAAGAAAACAATCGCATTCAGAGCCTGGTTTTGTGTCGAGGCGGCAACGTTTCGCTTCATCGCGAGAAAACTAAGAAATCGCGTAATCTCAGTTGCACCCATTTGACGCGGATGTTTGCCATTATGAAACGCGATAAACCGTCGTACCCACTGGATATAGTTCTTCTCGGTGGTGAGGCTCATATGCTTCACGCGCATCTTTTCGCGCATGACTTGGAATAATCCGGGTGGCTTTTCCACAGCACTTGATAGTGAGGTCTTTGTTTCTTCCATAACTGCTTGTTGATTTGCTATCCCCAAAGCAGTAATCGCAAAATTCTTAGAAAAGTTTCCTGAAGAGAACGTGGACTCACCCAATTGTATTGACGCCGATAACAAGCGTCACAGTAAACCGACCTCCCCCACACCTGTTACAAAAATCTTTGCCTAACCGATTGATATCGTTCTAAAACTCTAACCGGTGTGGTTTGCACTTGTCAGTTTACTGACGAGACCTGCTGGGTTACTGTCGAGATGTGGTAAATTATATTGAACACAAGTAGTACGCTTACTGTTATCTGGCTAAAAAATGTGGACATTTGTAGACACTGAGGATGACCTAGAACAGCTCAACTCGCTCATGAATCATGATGCCGAGGCGGTGGAATTTTATTCTACTCCAGCCGAGCAGAGTTATTTCCCTCTCGATGTCTCCCGCTCTGGGTATCATCGGAATAATGTTCATGTGCTAATAGACCTACACTCGCAGGACAATCCATACGTCGAGTTAGTTCTTATTGCGTGCGAAGTACTTAGCCAATCTTTTACGGACCAACCGCTTTTTGAGGGAAAGATCGATTCCCTTAAGAGAGTTGAGGTGTCCAATCAAAATGGCGATATTCGGATGAAATGTGCCAGGCTAATTTATCGTCTGGTATCCGACCCTGATGCAGAACCTGGCAATTACCTGGCTCGTCAACTCTTAGAAAAGTAGGCCAGATAACAATTCAGTCCAGTCGAGGGCGAACCATCGGCGATTTGGGGCTTTTGTGGTAGCTTTTGGCGTCATGGGCGATTCGCGCCCCGACTGACTGCAGCCGTTATGCCGCTTTAAATTATCGCCATGCTGAAGAAAATTACTTGGCTTATGTTTTTGCCACGTCGACAAAATTTAATTCTTCTGCCTTTATTGGCTTGCTTGGGTTGCGACTCCCACGATAGTGATTTTTTCCCATACGGTTTGAAGGGGCTGGATGTATATGTTTACAATAATGACACTGATAAGGAGTACCCCGGTGGACGAATCGAAGCGAGCTACTTTTCAAGAGAGAGTGCGCTTAGCAAGTGCCAGTCTCAGGCATATGCAATAGCGCAACAGCATCATATTGACGATTGGAGTTATATTTGTTGCACCGTTACGTCTTCATCAAACTGTGCTACTAAAGTGAAGTGAAAACCTATGACTGACGCTGCACTCAAGGAAGGCGAAACCCTACGGAATAGGGTGAAAGTACCAGCACAGGTTGTTCGTGATGTATTAACCGAGGCTGGGTATCGTTGTGGTGTTCCTACGTGTCGAAGCATTCTCGCAATCGATTTACACCACATCGAATTGGTCGCCGAGCGCGGAAGCAACGAATTGAGTAACTTGCTTGCGCTTTGTCCCACTTGTCATGCTCTGTATCATCGAGGCACTATCTCCCGCGAGTCGATTTATGCATGGAAAGCCATGCTCGTTGCATTAAATGGGGCCTTCGACATTGATGCCATAGATAAACTCTTATTTCTGAGAAAGCTTCCAGCTCGACAACTAGCGGTATCTGGCGATGGTGTACTTCAGTTCGCACGTTTAATTGCGGCCGATTTAGCTACTTTCAGGATCTTAATGCAAAATGGACCTATTATCACATACGAACTTATGATTACTGAGAAAGGAAAACTTCTTGTTGACGCTTGGTGCAAAGGAGAACGAGCTGTATTGGAAAAGGTGCTTGCAATGGGAGGGAGATCGCAAGTCGAAGTAGCGGCATAACAAACGGCTGGTCGCGAGGTTATGCTCGCTGTCGCTCGCACAACCCGCGACAGCCTCGCCGTTATCTCTCCTTATACGCCCAGCTTTGAACAATGTTTAGGATATTGATTCTTGCCCTCATTGTTATTGCATTTATACTTTGCGGAGCACTTTGTCTTTCTGCATACGTGCAAGTATCGACCGACGATTCATACGCACGATGTGGTCCACAAATGGTCGAAACTCAGCACCAGTTAGCATCCAAGCACCTTATACGCGGTATTATTTCGATCGGTGCTGCCTTACTTACTTCGGTTGTTCTCTGGTACACAAGAAAGCGTCAGTTCCCATTTAGGATGGAACTCTTGATCAGCATTTTGGCCATGGTAATTGGCTCCTTCTTCCTTCTGTACCTATCGAGCTGTGTCTTTGGCAGCTTCCCGTACTGCTTTGCGAGTATCGAAGATTTGAAATTACTAGATAAGCAATTGCCAGTTCAGGAAATGAATAGCGTGCCCGAGAGATAACAAGCGCCGTGACGCGGATTTCAATTTCCCTCATTTAACGGTTGACATATGACGGAAATCGTTATAGACTCCAAAAGGTGATAAGAACATTTCGGTGTAAGGAAACCGAGAGGATATTTAGCCGAGAACGTTCTCGGAAGTTTCCGCCAGATATCCAACAGGTCGCTCTTCGAAAGCTTCGTATGTTGAACCGGTCAATGAACGTCATGGATTTACGTGTTCCACCAGCAAACCGTTTGGAGAAATTACACGGCAAGCGCACGGGGCAGTGGAGCATCAGGATTAACGATCAGTGGCGGGTTTGTTTCGAATGGCGAGATGGAGATGCGTACAACGTTGAAATAGTAGACTACCATTAGGGTTTATATGAAGAGACGTCGTTTAAAACCAGTTCATCCCGGTGAAATACTTTTCGAAGAATTTTTAAAACCAATGAATCTAAGCCAAAACCGCTTGGCATTGGATTTGGGAGTTCCCCCTCGACGGATTAATGAAATCGTTCTTGGAAAGCGAGGCATTACAGCAGATACTGCTCTTCGACTTGCTCGTTATTTCAGAAACTCTTCACGTTTCTGGTTGGGGCTTCAGATGGATTACGATCTCGATATTGCTGAAGATGAGATTGGTGATTCTGTTGAACATGAGGTTCGACTAAGGGCTTAAAAAGACATAACAAGCGTCTGGAAGAGATTGCTCGCTGTAGCGCACAACTCATCAGACTGAGCGTTCTGCTCCATTGTAGATTATATGCCTAAAGGTTAATTGGACCGTAAGAACTTATGAAATATGCTATGCACTACCTAACCTTCGCGTTTGCTCTTGGACTGTGTTGGCTTGTCCTCCGACGTTTTGGCGAGACGCCGGGATATGAAGTTGCCTTACCTGCTTTCTTCTCATTTCTTCCGATCGTGTTTTTGTTCCTCTGCGGTGAAATTCACGGCCTCCATAAGCAAATAGATAAATTGAAGAAAGCACTTGATGATAAAAAATGAGTTGCGGACAAAGAGGAGCAGAACAATTGGAGCGACAGGGACGGCGAACCCGCGCGCGATTTTGGTAATTTTCAATTGGGAGATCTTATTCAATTAGGAGATCTTATAATTTTTCCAATGGTGTTGATGGGTTAGTATTGTATCCGGAATCAGAAGGGGCACAGAATAGGCTATTTTACCGCATTGGACCCGGTCGTTGTGGAAAGGAGTGGTCCTTTTTACAACGACCGGGCGTGTATTCGTCGAGGATCGAAGGAGAGGCGACTAGTTCTACTCGTCCTTCTTCCCATGCTTGAATTATTCGATTAGGGGAACCAAGAAAAAGAATGCCGGACACGAAAACATTTGTGTCGAGGACAATTCTCAATTTTTATTTCTCCGCACGCGCTTGATAGATACCGTAATGTCCTTAGGCTTAAGTTTAGCTTTTCTTGCCGCTTTCTTAGCAGACCTCAGCAGCGAACTAAACTCTCCAAGCGGAGGCGCAGAGATCGCTTTCAATACAATGGCATCGCCACTGCCGATCACTACAAATTCTACTCCAGCGTCCAATTTTAAACGCTTTCTAATCTCTTCAGGTATGACGACTTGCCCTTTTGATGACATTCGAGTTGTTGCTAGATCTGCCATAAAATCTCCTTAATCTTACCAGTAAGATTGTATCATTAGACTGATCGGCACGGCAAGTAACGATATTTAAACAGCTATAACAAACGTGCACAATTCAGGTCGGCCCGATTGCCTCCCGATGTTCGCTTCTTTAGGCGAGTGGAAGGGACTTTGTGGCATGATCTTCAAAAGTTATGAAAACCCGAAGATGCGATATAACAAGCCAACTTGTAATGTTTGGACGGTCTTTGCGAGGATTAAACTCTCCACTCACACCCCCCTCCCTACTGCAAACGAGATCAGATTTTCGTTGTTGCCTGTTCGAGAATGCCGAGGAGTTCGCGAACCTCATCTGCGCTAAATGTAAGTGACGGTCGAAGTCTGATGCTTCGTTCACCACAAGGCAACACTATCGCGCCGAGGGCGAGAATCTCTTTGACCAGGGTATCTCGCTTTTCGACAGTGCTTACATCGAAGGCACACATCAAGCCCTTCCCTCGGGCGTTACTGAGTAACGATGGATGAGCGTCTGTAAGCCGTGTTAAGCTCTCGAGCAACTGTTTCCCAACGGTTGCTGCATTCTCAACTAGCTTTTCGTCCCGAATAATTTCCAGGTAGCGGGTGGCTCGAACCATATCGACAAGGTTTCCACCCCAGGTCGAATTAATTCGCGACTTCTCGCGAAACACGTGGCTCTCTACTCGCTCGATTGCATCACCGACGAGGATCCCGCAAACCTGCATCTTCTTCCCAAAAGCGAGGACATCTGGCGTCATCCCATAATGTTCGTAAGCCCACATTTTTCCGGTGAGTCCCACCCCGGTCTGAACCTCGTCGTAAATCAGCATCACATCACTCTCTGATGCGACCTGCCGCAACGCCCGATGAAATTCCGGTCGGAAATGGTTGTCTCCACCCTCTCCTTGAATCGGCTCGAGAATGATCGCGGCGATATCTGGCCCATGTTGTTTTAGCGCTTGTTTGATCTCCGTGAGGCTCTGCTGCTCGAGCTTTGAAACCAGCTCTTCATTCTCGCGGTTGAGCGGAAAAGTGATTTTTGGATTCGTTACTCGTGGCCAATTGAATTTCGGAAAGAATTTGGTTTTTCGAGGGTCGAGTGTGTTCGTGAGACTGAGACTGTAACCCGAACGACCGTGGAATGCCTGCTTGAAGTGAATTACCTGAGTTCCCACTTCACCGCTCATTCCTTTCTGGTGGTTCAAACGTACCTTCCAATCAAACGCAGTCTTCAGCGCATTTTCTACGGCGAGCGTTCCTCCCTCAACGAAGAACAAACGCTGTAACTCTTTCGGGACAGCGACTGAAACAAACGTGCGAACAAACTCGGCGAGCGAGACGGTATAGACATCGGAATTCGAGGGTTTCACCCGTGCTGCCTGGAGAAGTTTCCGCTCGAATGCGGGATCAAACATCTTCGGATGATTATGCCCAATCGGATTGCTTGCAATGAAGGTAAAGCAGTCGAGGAGGAATCGTTTCCCCGCCGCGTCATAGAGGCGATTCCCAATGCTCTGCTCCAGGTCGTAGACGAACGGCAAAACATCCGGGAGCAGGTACCGAGAGAGAAAGTCGGTCGCGCTTTCTGCAGCAATCATGTCTGACATATGCTGAACCGTTAAAACATTCGGGGGAGAGCTTTTACAAAGCATTTCTCTCAAGTACAATCGTATTGTTGCTCAATACACTTAATAACGCTTACATCTAATCTCACGTAATGAGACTATCGGAACCGTCAATTGGCAAGCAAGCGGTGTTCCGCGACCGGGAGAGGAATTCCCATGAAAAGCATACTAAAAGACTTGGCGTTGAATGAGGTGAGCGCTGGTACATTTTCCGATCGCTTCCTCCAGGATCGGGAAGCGCGATTGCTTACGAGCTTCTCGCCGATCGATGGCCAGACGATTGGCCAGGTGAAACTCACGAGCGATGCTGAGTATGAGACCGTCATCGCCGCTGCTTCCGAAAATTTTTCTCGATGGGCGCGTGTTCCAGCACCCGTTCGCGGTCAACTGATCCGAGAGTTAGCTGATGAATTTCGTCAAGCGAAGTCGAGTCTCGCGAAACTTATCACCCTTGAGATGGGAAAAATTCTTCCCGAAGCCGAGGGCGAGGTTCAGGAGGTAATCGATATCGCCGACTTTGCTGTTGGGCTCTCGCGGCAGCTCTATGGACAAACGATGCATTCAGAGAGGGCAAAACACCGGATGTATGAACAGTGGCATCCCCTCGGAAACGTCGGTGTAATTACTGCATTTAATTTCCCAATTGCCGTCTGGTCCTGGAACGCGCTCATTGCTGCCGTTTGTGGGAACAGCGTGATCTGGAAGCCATCCGAGATCACACCGCTCACAGCCGTTGCAACAATAAAATTATGCGAACGGGTGACAAAGCGGCACGGATTCCCCGCACTCTTTACTTTGATGACCGGAGACGGCCCCGCTCTCGGCCAGAAACTTGCAGCAGATGCCCGTCTCCCACTGATCAGTGCTACCGGCTCATGTCAGATGGGCTACAGTGTGGCAGAGACGGTCGGTCGACGGCTTGGTCGAACGCTCCTCGAGCTCGGTGGCAACAATGGAATTATTGTGCTTCGCGATGCGAACTTAGATCTCGTAATTCGGGCGGTGCTTTTCGGCGCTGTAGGTACCGCCGGTCAACGCTGCACGACAACTCGGCGGTTGCTCGTCGACCGTGAAATCCACGATCAACTTGTCGAGCGTTTGCTCGCAGCATATCGGCAAGTTCGAATCGGAAACCCCTTTGAGCAAGGAACGCTAATGGGGCCCTTAGTTCACAACAAATCTGTCGAGGCATTTAAGAGTGCGATTGCACGAGTCGAGCGAGAGGGAGGACGTGTTGTGTATGGCGGGAAAGTGCTCGGTGGTTATCCCTCCCCACTATACGTCGAGCCCACCATCGTGCTCGCCCATCCCGACATGCCACTCGTACGAGAAGAAACCTTTGCTCCGATTCTCTATGTGCTGCAAGTGAGCAACCTCGAGGAGGCAATACGCGTGCATAACGCTGTGCCACAGGGGCTTAGTTCAGCGATCTTTACAAACACGCTCCAGAGCGCCGAAGAGTTTCTCGCCGCTCACGGGTCCGACTGTGGCATCGCCAATGTAAACATCGGAACTTCCGGTGCGGAGATCGGTGGCGCGTTTGGTGGTGAGAAGGCGACGGGAGGCGGCCGAGAGGCTGGCTCCGACTCCTGGAAGGCCTACATGCGGCGGCAAACGAATACGATTAATTGGAGTTTCGAGCTTCCGCTGGCTCAGGGAATTCAGTTCGGGGAGTGACCTAAGTCTACGTCATCCAACACTTCGTCTTAGACTTCGACATAGACTTAACCTTGAGCTTAGACGTGAGCTTGAGCTTCTCCTCATTAACTTAGAGTTTGACTATCAACTCCGAACGAAGTTTCTGGTCAATGCCAAAGTGTTGAGTTTAAGCTCAAGCTCAAGTCGAAGGCTAAGTAGAAGTCTAAGGCTACGGGTAAGACGAAGCCCACAATCGCTTCGCAACTTGCCCACGTATCTTAAATTATTACCGAATTTAAACAAAATAGGTTTAAGTTCGCCCCTGTTGTCGCCGATATTTGTCTCCTGCGTATGGAAGGGATCTCAGCAACTGGGCGTCGTCTGCTAGAGGCTCGCGTTGGCGAACCGGCGGCAGATGAAATCAAACAAACTCGAGCGGGCGTGCAGCCGCGCGAAGCGTCCCGAACCGATGATGCCGCTATTGTCAAATGGCAGAAGGGGAGCTCCGACCAAGAAGCAACCGAAAGCGCAACGACGAAGTCTTCCGCTGAATCAGACCTCAGTTCGGAAGAAAGAAAAGAACTTGAGGAGCTACGGAAGCGTGACCAAGAAGTTCGTGCGCATGAACAAGCGCATGCGGCGGCTCTTGGTGCTTATAAAGCAGGTGGAATTACACTCTCCTATGAAACGGGGCCAGACGGAAGACAGTATGCTGTCTCGGGCGAGACGCCAGTTGATCTCTCAGAAGAGTCGACCCCAGAGAAGACCATTCAGAAGATGGAGGTAATTAAGCGAGCAGCGTACGCTCCGACCGATCCATCTGCTGCTGATCATCAGATCGCAGCACAGGCCACGCAAATTGCGGCACAAGCACGAACTGAGATCGCGAAACGTACCGAATCCGACAGTAACGGCGAACCGCTCGCACAAGACTTAACGAACACCGCAGAACCAGAAAAAAAAGTAGGCGAACTGCGGAGTTTGAACCATAAGAAGGAACCACTCTACCGTATCGCTTAATCGTAAGGAGAAACCCGTATTTTCTGAATCATTCCGAATAGTCAGCTCGCTCATGGCACTAAAGTTTTGTTCCCGAGCTGCCGATTCTCTCTCTTGGGTAGCGTATGCGTCGGTGGTTTTTACAGTGCGGTTAAATTCCTGTGCCGGTAGCAAACGTCGTTGCATCGAAAATGTGTGAACGACCCGTGCATAGCGAGCAGCGAAGGGAGTTAGATTACACATATGGGAAGACCTTTCTACCCTCATGAAGCAGATGATCCAGACTTAGATTGGTTAGTAAGTAATTTTCTCTATCAGCGTCCCGATTACATACCCGTAGAAACAGGAACTCTTCCTCTCGTGCTTCTCCCGTACATCGAGGAAGAGTTGCCGCGCGATTTCCCAGAAGAAATCTTTCGATTGAAAGAGAAATAGTAGCAGGCTTGTCGAGCTCGCTCTAGAGAAACTCAGCAATTGACGCTTGAGAATTGCGGAGCTCGTCGGGTGTCCCTTGTGCAGCGATGTGCCCACCCCTCGGTCCTGCGTCCGTCCCAAGGTCTATAATGTAATCGGCATTCCGAATGAGCGACAAGTTGTGTTCAACCGCAACGACACTATGTCCCTCTTTGATTAAACGCTGGAACAATCCATAGAGCCGTTCTACTTCATGAAGGTGTAGACCTTGTGACGGTTCATCAAAGAGGTAGAGAGTTCGTGTGCCAGTTCGGCCTCGAGATGAAAGTGCCGCTCCAAGTTGGAGCCGCTGCCATTCCCCATCGGATAATGTATCGGTGCTCTCAGAGAGTTGTAAGTAGCCAAGCCCAAGTTCCTCGAGCGCAGTGAGTATTCTTTTGAGTTGCGGGATGCTGCTAAATTCACGGAGTGTCTCGAGAACCGTGAGCTCGAGTGTTTCAGCAATAGTACGGTCGTGGTAGCGAATCTCCGTCGTCCATGAGGCATAACGGCTGCCCGCGCAATGCCCACATAGGTGTGTCACTACTCCGACCGAAAAGCAATCATCAAACACGTCGCCAGTTCCATCACAGTACTCGCAGGCTCCCTTGGCGTTAAATGAAAAGTGACTAGGTGAAAGTCCTCGCGCCCGTGCTTCGATTGTTTGGGCAAAAAGCTCGCGAATCGGATCAAGGATACCACTTGCCGTCGCTACTGTTGAGCGCATGTTCCGTTGGAGCATCCTTGAAGAGAGATCTATCACTCGTTCGAACTCCTCCCATCCTTCTACTTGGAGAACACCGGACGATTCCTGTTCAGCTACGGTGAGGGCTAGCGCACTTTCGTTCTTTGTAAGTTGTCGCCTCCGACCAAGGAGATATTTTAACGCTCGATGGAGTGAATGTGTAACAAGCGCAGATTTCCCCGACCCAGAAACGCCGGTGACCACGACAAATTTTTCTTTCGGAATGCGGGCAGTGAGATCTTTTAGGTTAAACTTCGACACCCCATGCATCACGAGCCATCTTTCAGGAGGCGTGGTCGTATTCTTTCGCAATCTCCGCTCTTTCAAAGTGCTCGCGCGAACGACATCCGCGGTGATACCGCTCCCCGCCAATAGGTCGTTTACGGTTCCGAGATGAACGAGCTTCCCGCCCTCGGGACCCGCACCCGGGCCAAGTTCGAGAATATAATCGGCATCGCTGATGACTGCTCCGTTATGCTCAATCGCAATAACCGAATTCCCGCAATCAACGAGCGTCCGCAACGCTTGTCGAATCGCAGTAATGTCATGAGCGTGAAGTCCAGCGGATGGTTCGTCGAAAAGGAATAGCACTCCGGACATGCTTGAACCGAGCTGACTCGCGAGTCGTGAACGTCGGAGCTCACCTCCGGAGAGTGAGGACTCAGCACGATCGATTGCGAGATAACTAAGACCAACATCGCGTAGGTAGCGGAGACGCGCATGGAGATCCTCTACACAGCGACGAATGATGTTCACGGAAACTCGTTTCGTCGGTAAAGTTTGCCACTCATTGCTCCCGACCCATGAGCTCAACTCCTCAACCGTCATCTGAGATGCTTCTCCAAACGGAACTCCAAAGGAACGAACGGCTGCGACCTCCCGCCTTAATCTCGTCCCCCCGCATGCGTGGCACACACTCTCGTTTTCGTATCCCTTGCCACGACATACCTCACAAGCGCCCGATGGAAGGTAATACGAGAATGAACTCCGGCTGAGCGGAGCCATGTTGAAGCTGCAGAGCATGCAGCGCATCTGGTGGGCGAGGGTCATCCTCCTCATTGGCGGTTCCCCTTGGTATATCTCAACGTCACCATCTACTATTGCACTCGCAAGCTCGAGCGATTCTCGGAGTCGCTCCCGGTTAGTCGGAGTAATCCGAAATCGATCGATGAGTACCGCACAATTGCCGATATGCTCTAAGAGAACATGTTCATCTATCTCGTCGATATTGTGGCTCTCCACACCGCAAAGAATTCGGGTGAACCCGCTTGTTCGGAGATGTTCGAGCCGCTCGACGATCTCCGGTGTTCGAGACGCTCGAATCGGGGCACCGACAAGTACGTCTTGCTCTTGATACTCAACACCCACCAGCTCAACCATCTCTTCCGTAGTATAGGCCTGAAGCTCAACCTCACAATTCGGACAGTGAGGTTTCCCTAAGTGAAAGTAGAGCAGGCCAAGAAAATCGGTGAGTTCCGTAGCTGTTCCGAAAGTAGAAAGCTCGCTACGTTCTCGCGCTCGCGATGGGCCAATGGTGTACGGCAAGTTTCTTACCGCATCGACTTTCCCACTCAGCGTAGCAGTGGTGCTGCGAGCACCAGTCCCTAGCAAAAAACGCCGCTTTGCTGTTTCATAGAGCGTAGCAAATATCAGCGACGATTTTCCTGCACCGGACAGGCCGGTAACGGCGACCAATTGGTGTAATGGTATGTCGCAATCTAGATTGGCGAGGTTGTGTATCCGTGCCCCTCGGATCTGAATCGAGGACACCGTAGCGAGATCGGCCATCACGAACCAGCGCGTGAACCGTGGTTACTCTCTTGCTCAAGCTCCGATATCTTCGTCTCAACAATTCTCTGATACTCACGCAGATGCTGCTCGGAGTCAGCTTCAAACCGGAGCACAAGAACTGGTTGGGTATTTGATGCTCGGACCAATCCCCAGCCATGAGGAAACTTCACCCGCACACCATCGAGGGTGATCGTTTCATAACCAGGGAAGGCCGTCTTTGCCTTCTCGCTGATGAGGAATTTCAGATGTTCTGGGCACTCCCGGCGAATTTCCGGGGTTGAGACTGTCGGCGGAAGGTCGGCGAGAAGGTCGCTTAGTTTCCCTGGAGCATGGCTGATAATTTCAACCAGCCTTGCAGATGCATGAATCGCGTCGTCGAAGCCGTAGTATCGATGACCAAAGAACATGTGCCCGCTCATCTCTCCCGCCAGATGAGCGTTTAATTCCTGAAGTTTTGACTTGATCAAACTGTGCCCTGTTTTCCACATGATGGTTCGCGCACCGCGAGCTTCAAGATCCGCAAACATCAGGTCCGAACACTTGACATCACCAATGATGATCGGACGTTCAACCTCGGCGAGCAACCTTCGCCCATAGAGCAAGAGCAACATATCGCCAAAGATCGGCTCTCCTCGTTCGTTTACCACGCCAATTCGATCGGCATCTCCATCCCAAGCGATGCCAACATCCGCTTGATACTTCACCACAGCTGCCTGCAAATCACGCAAGTTTTCGACCACCGTCGGGTCAGGATGATGATTGGGGAAGCGGCCATCAGGCTCAGTGTAGAGTTCAATGACCACACAGCCGAGCTCCCGGAGCACTTGCGGCCCGACTAGGCCTCCAACGCCATTGCCACCATCAACGACAACCCGAACCTGGCGTTTTGGATTCATCGATGACGCGCTCCGCGAAATTAATTCACGAATGTAGGCATTACGCGCATCGAATTTCGAAAGAACAGCAGCAGGCACATCGCGCCCTTCGGATGAATGCTTTGGCTGGAGCACGAGCTGCTTGAGCTGCTGAATCGCATCACCGCTCAGTGTCTTCTCGCCGATCATGATCTTAAAGCCATTTTGATCACCAGGGTTGTGACTCCCGGTTACTTGAATTCCACCAGCAAGATGGAGGGAGAAGACTGAATAGTATAGCTGCGGCGTTGGTCCCATTCCGCAGTGCACGACACTTACCCCACCAGAGAGAATTCCCTCGACAAGAGCTTCAGTTAACTCTGGGCTTGAGACACGGCAATCACAGCCGACGCCTACCTGAGGCGCACGTCGCTCAGCGAAGACTTCGGGTTTCTCTGCACGTAATAAGCTTGCATATGCGCGGCCAAGCGAACGCGCAAATGGGGCGTCGAGCTCTTTCCCCACCACTCCACGGATATCGTACTCGCGAAAGATACTCTCAGGGACTTTCATGCTGCTAGTCCTTCGACAACTAAGTCCTTTCACCATGTAAGCTCACCACTAGAGCTTTATCTCCACATGATATTTCTTCGGCAACTCATCGTTCAAGTAGCGCGCGAGCTTCTCTTGTACACGAGAGTCGTAGATCTCCTTTCGAATTTTTTCCTTCACCGACGGATCGAGTTCGCGAGTCTCGCCGGCACGGCTAATCAATCGTAAAACATGAAATCCGAGATCCGTTCGGACCACTTCGCTAATCTCCCCTTCCTCGAGCCCTGAAACTGCGTCACGTAACTCCTCGCGGAGCTCCTCCTCGGCGACATGACCAAGGTCGCTATAGCGCGCGCCAGGATCCTGTTGTTCGGACCAGTTTCGTTCGCCACTAAGCTTATCACGCATTGCTTTCACCTGTCTGGCTACCTGCTCGTCATCTAAATCATCAGGCAACGTGAAGATCACTTGCTCAAGATGAACCGAACCCTGCTCCGGAGCGATCTCGGGATGTTCCTTGACATAGCGTTCGACATCCTCATCAACAACATTCACATTCGCGCGAATCGTTGTGCCAATAATCCGTGCACGAATGATGTCGGATTTCACAGCTTGTCGATATTGCGCCATCGTCATCCCCTGTTTGGCGAGAATTTCGCTAAACCCAGCGTCATCAACTCGGTTCTGGCGCTTAATCTCTTCGATATAGGCGTCCACCTCGCCATCGCCAATGTTCATTCCGCGCTCGTCCGCCTCACGTTGCAACAAACGTGACACGACGAAGTCCCGGAGGTACTGACGGACCTCTAAACTCCCATCAGTGACATCTTCTGGAGGAGTGTCGCCCTTCTCTCGAATGTAGTTCTTGAGATCGGTAACCGTCAGCGGTTCGCCATCAATCGATGCAACAACCATATCAATGACCTGGGTCGTCGCCGGAACTTCAGTCACATCAGTGAGTAGTCCGCGAAGAAGTGGCGCACTCTCTTGAGCGAAGACGAGATCCGCCCCGATGAAGACGACGCTAGCGAGGGAGAGAGAGATGAAAAACTTTACCATTGCCTTTCCCGGATAGTGTTCCTTGAGATCTACCATAAAGCAACCCAAGGACCAACTTGAAAGGGATAGACGGGATTGCAATGATGTGCGGTCGCGACCATCGTGCTCTTTCCCTCGGTCTCTGCCTATTTCCCGTATACGTCTACCTGAGCGTTTACGGTCACGTGCACGTTCACGTAGTACAATAGCCGCGCATGGAAGCTAGCAATTGTTGAGTGCGCCGATTCTCCCCGCAATATCCGTTATAATCTTCGTTAAGTCGCTTGGTTTCGTTACCGCACCGCTCTCTAGTTTCACGGAGAGTACTGAGTTTGGACTCAGCTTGATTCTTCCGCCAGACTCTAAAACGAGTGCGGTAACTACTTTCGGGTCCAGTCGAACCTCCGGATGAAATGTGAGAGAAACTGCGTCCTCTCGCCGACTTGCGGCAACAATACCCGCTCGTCGAAGCAAACTACGAAAGATCATTACCTCAACAAGGGTTTCGACCTCGGCTGGAAGCCGTCCAAACCGATCTTCAATTTCAGCTGCAAGCTCATGGCCGTGTGTTTCGTCACGCAATTCAACGAGTCGCTGGTAGAGGATGAGCCGTTCGCCTACATCGGGAACATAGAAGGGTGGGATGTGAGTGGGAAAACCAATCCGCATCTCCGGATCAATGACTAACCGAGCGATGGGAGAGTGCTCGGCGCGCGGATCATCACGCTGCAGCTGAATCTCATGTACGGCATCCTTGAGAATCCGAGAGTATGTTTCAAAACCCACAAGATTCACGTCCCCAGACTGATCTTTTCCAAGCAAGTTTCCAGCCCCCCGGATTTCCATGTCTTGGAGCGCGAGACGAAAACCCATCCCTAAGTCATCGAGCGCTTGGAGTACTTCCAGGCGCTTGCGCGCGTCGTCACCGAGCTGCTTAAAGTCAGAAACGAAAAGGTACGCATAGGCGCGACGCGAACTGCGTCCAACTCGTCCACGGAGCTGATACAGTTCGGCAAGACCGAAACGATCTGCATTTCGAATAATCATCGTATTCGCATTTGGAATATCGAGGCCTGATTCGATGATTGTGGTCGAGACAAGTACATTGATTTCGCCCTGAACGAAGCGGTGCATGATTTGCTCTAGCTCCCCGTCAGCCATTTGACCGTGCGCAAAGGCGATTTTCGCTTCAGGCACCAGCTGGGCGAGCTCTGCGGCGATCTCCCCAATTCGATCGATGCGATTATAGACATAGAATGCCTGTCCCGAACGAGCGAGCTCGCGCTGAACTGCCTCTCGAACGATATCCGCGTGATACTGGGCAAGGAACGTATGCACTACCTGACGGTCAACCGGAGGTGTTTCTATCGTGCTCAGATCACGGATCCCCACAAGTGACATATGGAGAGTTCGCGGAATGGGCGTCGCAGTGAGAGTGAGGACATCGATTTCACTCCGCATGCGTTTGAGTTTTTCCTTATGCGCAACGCCAAAGCGATGCTCCTCATCGATAATGAGTAATCCAAGATCCTTGAACTGCACATCGCGCTGGAGGAGTCGATGCGTGCCAATAATGATATCGAGATTTCCTGCTGCCAGTTCAGCTAACGTCTTTTTATTCTCTGCTGGCGTAAGAAATCGGCTCACACACGCTACTCGAATCGGGTAGTCTGAGAATCGCTCGCGAAACGTTTGCCAGTGTTGGTCGGCAAGTACAGTGGTAGGAACAAGGACCGCTACCTGTTTCCCATTATTTACCGCCTTAAATGCTGCACGGAGCGCCACTTCGGTTTTCCCATAGCCAACGTCACCGCAGACCAGCCGGTCCATCGGTTGTGGCCGTTCCATATCTCGCAGCACTTCTTCAATTGCACGTGCCTGGTCGGGAGTCTCCTCGAAAGGGAAGGTGTCGGCAAACTGCACGTCATCTGTATCAACGGTCCCGAATGAGTGGCCCTGGGCAATCTCGCGCTTCGCATAGAGATTCACCAACTGTCCAGCAAGTTCAGCAACAGCCTCCTTCACTTTGTCTTTTGTTTTTCCCCACGCGGTACCACCGAGTCGGTTGAGTACGGGTTTCCGGCCCTCGGCACCAACGAATTTTTCCACCTTCCCGATGTGTTCCACGGGCACGAACAAGCGAGCGCCTTCGGCATATTCGAGAAAGAGAAAGTCCCCCACCATCCCCTCGACAGTGATCTCACGAAGTCCTCGGTAGAGACCCACTCCATGTTCCATATGAACGACGTAATCGCCGTCATTGAGCTGGGCGAGTGTGCCAAGAAATCGTCGAATATTGCGACTCCTTGGAGCGCTCCGGCGCGGCGAAATTTCGGGGAATATCTCCGTATCAACGACGATAAGGAACCGCTCAGCAAGCGAATGAAAACCGCCGCTCAACGTGCCGACAAGCATAATAATGCGCGGTGTTCCCGAAATTTCTTCAATCCAGTCAGCAAAGGTCCCGGGGTAATGTTCGCAAGATATTTCGTATGAACCGAGGAGGTCGCGGACTCTTCGCTCCCGCGATTCCTGACTGACCACAATTGCCACTTGAGATCCGTTCACGAGATTCTCGCTGAGGAATTTGGCAACCGTTTCGAACGGGAGCTGAGCGTGCCGTGCTTGGATGAACTGGTGTTTGAGCTCCAGATTTGGCCGCATGCGGATGCGCGTGGATTCCTCACTCAATCGATTGAAGATGAACGTCACTCGTTCAGCAAGCGCGGCGTTCGCGGCATCCG
>FKKE01003679.1_pt1 | contig 18218 bp, 20 predicted proteins | sample 1106331 | NCBI WGS metagenome assembly FKKE01 (sample SAMEA3931202, study PRJEB13176) | freshwater metagenome | biome: Drinking water system; feature: drinking water; material: freshwater | place: China | collected 2013-02-06 | reverse complement strand
TTCAAGCCCTTCGTCTATGCCACCGCATTCATGAACGGGATGAACGCGGACACCGTCGTGCAGGACGAGCCGATCTGCATGGGATCGTGGTGTCCCATGAACTACTCGCGCTCCTATCTCGGCCCCGTTCCTATTTCGCAGGCGCTAAGCCTTTCGCTGAACACGCCCGCCGTGCGTATCTCAAACGCGATCGGCCGGGACAGGATCGTCGAAACGGCGCGCAAAATGGGACTCGCCACCGAGCTTCGCATTACCCCGTCGCTCCCGCTCGGCACCGCGGAAGTCACGGTCTTCGACATGGCGCAGGCCTACGCAACCTTCGCNNAGCGCGTCCGCGGACACGCCGCGCTCGAAATCCGGAGCTTCAGCGGCGAATTGCTCTGGAGCGACACGACGGACCTCTCGCGCGCGGAGCGCATACTGCCCGTAGCGGCCGTCGAAGAAATCAATCCGATCCTCGTGAACGTCGTCGAGAACGGCACCGCGCGCCGCGCGGCGCTCGACGGCATTCCCACCGGCGGAAAGACCGGAACCACGAACGCATTTCGCGATGCGTGGTTCGTCGGCTTCACCGGCAACTTCGTGGCCGCAGTGTGGTACGGCAACGACGACTATCAGCCGCTGCACAACATGACCGGCGGCTCGCTGCCGGCCATCACATGGAACAAGGTCATGGCCTTCGCGCATCAGGGCGTGAAGCCCGCGCAACTTCCCGGCGTGAAGCGCAGCGCTCCGAACATCGTTTCCGCGCAGGGATACCGTACGCAGAAAAGAAACGGTGCCCTGCCGCCGCGCGCGGTCGAGCAACTCCTGAAGATCGAGCGTGCGTTGCGTGACGTCCGCAGCAACGCGGCTTCCGAACTCTAGAAGACCGATCCGCAAAGCCGGTCTCTCGCGGCCGCGCCGCGCGGCGCGCTAGTCCTTGAAGAACTGCGGACCGCTGGTCGGATAGTATGCGGTGGTTGTGCTCAGCACCGGAATACGCGCAAGACGTTCGTCATAGGCGCGCAATGCGCGTTCGGCATCGGCGGCCGCAGGCGCCGGCGTTTTCAGGAACAGGCGTTCGAGCGCATATTTGTAGCCGCGGCTTCGCTCGCCGAGACGGCGATAGACCCAGCCGATCAGCATGCGGTTCTCCGCGACCCGCCCCATCGCGATCTCGCGCTCCTCCGGCGTCAGCCGCGAGGCGCCTGCGAGGCTGCGTTCGCGCGCGGTATCCATGTCGACGACACGCCGTGCCGCGCTGAAGAACGGCGTCACGCGCAGGCTGTCCGCGCGGATATCGTCGATCAGCCGGGAATAGCGCGCGGTCGCCGAGCGATAAGGCTTGTCGATCAGCGTGCCCGCGTATGTCTCCGCGTCGAACTCGGGCACGTTGTTCGCGAGCACCCGCGACTGTCTAAGATCGGTGATCGTCAGAAACCATTTCTGCTTCGTCATCGGCGGCGCGATGATCGCATAGGCAAGGTCACGCAACATGCGCTCGTCATCGGTGAACGGCGCACGGGAAACCGGTTCGGCGCGGCTCGCGGCCACATAGGAGCCCGCGGCCGGCAGAATCTCGTCGTGGAAATAGGAAGGCACCGGACGCTCGAAATCGCCGATGCGCGCGCACGCGCCCGCAAGCACGGCGAGCAGCAGCGCAGGAAAAATCCGTATCAAGGAAGAGAACTGCACCTCAGGCCGGGCGCTTTGTGCGCCTGCGCGGCCTGCCACTGTTCTTCGTGCGCGGCTTCGCCTGCGTTTCCTTGCGCCCCTGCTTCGCGACACGTTCGATCCGGATCACCGGCAGCACGAGGATCGACGCACTGCCGCCGCTATTGACGGCGGGCGGGATGGCCCGCGCACGTTCCAGCGGAAATCTGACCAACAAACCCATTCCGGCCTCCTCGGGCCAACGCCGGCAATGTCCGGCTTTTCCCAAGTAACAATCGGTTAGGGTTAACAGGCTGTTAACGGCGCGAACGCCGCCTAGGCCGGAGCCAAGTTCAGGAAATTCCGCCCGGCCCGGTCCTCGACCTCGACCAGCCAAAGGTCGGGATCGAACTTCTGTTCGCGCGCGATCTTCGCTTCGACATCGGCTTCAGGAACGAAGACCGGCGGGAAAAGGCTCGTGAAAAGATGTTCCACCGGCCGCGCGGCATCGAATGCGCTCTGCGGCGCCGGGCCGAACAAGGCGGCGGTGCCGTCCAGTTTAGCGATTTTGACGAAGATGGCGCCCGCCTCTTCCGCGCCGCGGCGGCGGACTACGGCGAAGCTGCCTTCGTTGTTGCAACGGCGGACATAGGCCGCCACCCAGATCGAACTCTTCAGACGCACGAATGCAGTCTAGTCGATCGGAGCGCCGTTTACAGCCGCAAGTTTCGTGAAAAGATTGTCGGACATCAGTCCGGTCACGGGCATCATCCAGTCGCGCTCGAAACGCTCGATTGCGTCCTTGGTGTCGGGCGTGAAAGTGCCGCTCATCTTGACCGGGCCATAACCGAGCCGCGCCAGTGCGCGCTGGAGGGAGAGTATCCGCAGCGATTTGCGTTCGCCTTCGAGCGGGACGTTGATCGAGCCGGTAACGTCGCCCTTTACAGGCGTTCGCTTGATCTGGTTGAGAAGCTCGTTGCTCGGCTCGAGCGCGTTCTGGCCCTTGCCCTTCTGGAAATCCCGGATCGCCTGTTCGGTGCGCGGACCCGGCACGCCATCGACCGCGCCGTTATAGTAGCCGCGCGCCGACAGCTCGCGCTGAATGTTCTGGATCAGATCGGTCATGTTCTTTGCCGGCGCCTCGCTCGGGCGCGGCTGCGGGTTCGGCACATCCCGGGAGAGCAGACTGTCCAGCGTGGAGCGCGGCGACTCCTGAAAGGCCACCGCGTTCACGACCACCGAAAGAGCCGCTGCGGTCGCAATCGCAAGCGCGACCGTGTCCGAAATCCTGCGCGGCAATACGGCCGAGAAGATGCGGCGGATGAGCGAGCGGCGCTTCGGCGCGCGCTCGTGCGGATAGTCATCCTCGTAGCCGCCGCGTGCGCGGCGCGGGTTGCTGATGCGCTTAGGCACTTTTCCTGACCTTCAATGCGTCGCGGCCGGCGGCCGGACGCTGTGGAAACTTCGCAATCTGACCGTTGGCCGCGGGCCTCGCGACCGGCTGGCAATCGAACGGCAGGCACACGATCACCTTGGTGCCTTTTCGCAGCCTGCTTTCGATCTCGACCGAACCGCCGTGCAGTTTCACCAAACCCATGACGACCGAAAGGCCGAGGCCGGTGCCCTCGTAGTCGCGGTCATAGGTCGAGTGCCCCTGAAAGAAGGGATCGCCGAGCCTCGCAATGTCCGCTTCCGGAATGCCGATGCCGGTATCGGAAACGACCAGCTCGATTTCGTTGCCGCGGGACCGCGCGACGATATCGACCTTGCCGCCCGACTCCGTGAACTTGATGGAGTTGGAAACCAGATTGATGACGACCTGGCGCAATGCGCGCGGGTCCGCGTTGATTTCGGGCAGATCGTCGGCGATGTCGGCGAACAGTTGAATCCCGGCCTGTTCCGCGCGCAGCGACATCATCTCGCGGCAGCTTTCGATCAGCGGCTTGATCGCGAAGGGCTCGGTGACGATCTCGAAATGACCTGCCTCGATCCGCGACATATCCAGAATGCCGTTTACGACGGCGAGAAGATGCTCGCCGGAATCGCGGATCAGCCGCGCATAGTCCTGGCGGCGGGTTGCGTCGAGCTTCATCTCGTCTTCGCGCGCGAGCATTTCGGAAAATCCGATGATCGCGTTCAGCGGCGTCCGCAGCTCGTGGCTGACGGTGGCGAGGAATTTGCTCTTGGCATCGTTTGCGCGTTCGGCTTCGCTGCGTGCGTACTCGATCGCAAGCGCGTCCGCCTTCCGCACCGAAACATCGCGGAACACGGAAACGACCTGCCGCGCGTTGCCGGCAGGGGAATCGCCCGCAGCATCGATGCCGTGGCTGCGCATTTCGACCCAGATAAACTCCGGATCCGCGTGACGCTCGCCCGGCCATTCGCGTTTCAGCCGGAATTCAAGCGAAACCGGATTGGTACTACGAGCGGCATCCGAGATCGCTTTTAGGAACGCCGGACGGTCGGCGAGGTGCACGCGGTCGAACAGCCGGTGCCCGAGCAGTTCGGAAGCCGGAATCCCGGTCAGTTGCTCCGCTGCCGGAGATATAAAGGTGATGGCGCCGTCGCGGCCGTGACGCGCGATCACGTCGGACATGTTCTGGGCAAGCAGCTTGTAGCGTGCCTCGCTCGCGAGCTTCGCGAGATGCCCGTCCCGGACGAACGCGCTGTTCGCAAGCGCGATCCCGCCCGCGTAGAGCGCGGCCGTGGCGACGCCTGCGATCGAAAGCCAACCCTGGCTCACCGAGGCGGCAACCGGCGGCGGCACCATGAACCAGAGTGCGGCAGCCGTGAAAATGGCGATTGCGATGGTCGCGGCGATGAGGCGGCGGGAAGCCGACAGCGAGGCTTCGAGTGCAATCACGACGATCCAGGGTGCGGCGAACGAACCGAGCCCGCCGGTGACGGCGCCGATCAGCGCAACCAGAATTGCGAGCGCGCAGGCCGAAAGCAGATGCGCCCGCTCGTACTCGCCGCTCCGGGAGAGATACCAGACCAGAAGAATGGGCGTCAGCATCCAGCCGAGCGCGAATACTTCGAGCGGGCCGGGCACGCCGCGCCACGCGAGATATGCGGGAAACACGGCAAGCGCACTCAGTCCGACGAAAAGTCTGGTCGCAATGAACGCACGGTGACGCGCGGCGATCAGGGAATCCTGCCGTGCGCTCGGATGGAGCAGCGCATCGAGATAAGCTCGGATGGGCGCAAACATGGAACTACGCAACTGTTACTTTCGCGGCGCGTTTCGGAAGCGTACTCCCGCGCCGTCCCTCACCTGTTGCGGCAAGAGTAGAAGTGCGCGCTTAAGCGAACCCTAAATTCGGCTGCGCGGCGCGACCGGCAGTCATGCGAAAAGCCCTTGTTTCAAAGGGCTTTTTGCGCCTCCCTTCGGCATGGTGAACGATCCCTTTCCGGGCATGGTTTTCGTTCTCTTATTGTACCCGCCGGGACGCTTCCTCTCGCCGCCTGGAACGGAATGGTTTCGAAACCATCTCCGGAATTTCCCGCATTCGAGACGAATCTTCGTCGAAGGCCCAACGGTTCTTTGAAAGCTCCCGGCTATGGTGTGCCATGACGCGGCAGATAAGCCGCGCGGGGACGAAGGGCGTCATGTTCTTTCTGTTGCGGGTAGCCTTCTGGCTTTCCATCGTGGTCGTGCTTCTGCCTTCCGGGCCGAAGACGAACCCGAACGCGCCGGAAGTGAGCACATTCGAAGCGATCGGCGCGGCGCAGGCCGCCCTCAAGGATGCGCGCGGGTTCTGCGAACGCGAACCCGAAGCGTGCGCGGTCGGCTCGCAGGCGCTTCAGGTGTTCGGCCAGAAGGCGCAGAACGGCGCGAAGATGCTCTACGAGTTCCTGTCCTCGAAGGCCGACCCGAAGCATGACGAACCGACCGGTTCAACGCCGCGTCCGGGCCGCGACACGCTGACCGCCGAGGACCGCAATCTGCCGTGGCTTGCGCCGCAGAAGGTATCTTCGCCGCAGAATAACCCGCGCCGCGCGGGGTGATCGCCGCCAATCGCCGATAATTGTGCCTTCCGCTCCGGACGCCTATATCTGGCGCATGAACGAGCGCATCGAAAAAATCATCGACGACTTCGAACTCCTCGATAGCTGGGACGACCGCTATCGCTACGTGATCGAACTCGGCCGCAAGCTGCCGCCGCTTTCGCCGGAAGATCACAACGATGCGAACAAGGTGCAGGGCTGCGCGAGCCAGGTGTGGCTCACGAGCGAGCGTCTGCCTGCCGCAAAGCCCGGCGAAGGACCCGCGCTGCGCTTCGAGGGCGACAGCGACGCGCATATCGTGAAGGGCCTCATCGCCATTCTGTTCGCGCTCTACTCGAACGAAAGCGCGGAAAAAATTCTTGCGACCGACGCGAATGCCGTCTTCAACAAGCTCGGACTCGGCGAGCACCTGACGCCGCAGCGCTCGAACGGATTCCGTTCGATGGTGGAGCGCATGAAGTCCGACGCGCAGAAGGCTTTGCGCTCCGCCTAGTCGCGATAGGCGTCCATGGTCGGACGCGCGCCTTCCGCCTGCCATGTGCGCGTTTCCGCACGATTTCGTCCGGTGATTTTAACAGCAAGCCCGTAGTGCCGTGCGAGCCGGTCGAGCGCGAGACCGAGCACGATCTTCGACGTCCTTCGCGGCCAGCCGCGTTCGCGCTCCACTGTCTCGAGTCCTTTCAGGAAACAGCAGACATCGAGCAGCAGGCCAGAAAACTCCGGACCCACGGCATCGAGCGCGCGGTTGAGGCGCTCTTTCGCGGCGATCACGAAATCGGAAAAATGCATTGCGCCGTCGCCGCCGGTGCGCCTGCCGTGCGCAACAGGCGAAGTTAGGTTCGCGCCGATCCGCGGGGTCATCGCGGCGCGCGTGAAATCTTCGCGGAGCCGCTCGCCTGCCGCGAATTGCGCGGCGTCGATCATCGGCCGGCCATCCTGGTCCTTGCGCCGCGCGAGCCATGCGAGCGGGCTCTCGCTTTCGTTCACGAGCAACGCATCCGGCGCCGCCTTCGCATTCTCGCGCGTGGCGCGGGCGATGCCGTGCTTCGGCTCGCGGTTCGCTGCAACCGGCCTTCTCGCTTTCTTCATCGCACGACCCCGCAAATCGCATGTAGAAGATCTTCCAGTTCGGAAAGCTCGGCATCGAATTTCCGGTCGTCGCGGCGGTCCTCGATCAGGCGGCAGGCATGCGCCGCAGTTGTGCGGTCGCGGCCAAAATATGCGGCGACCTTCGCGAGCGGCAGTCCGGCCGCGGTATGCGCGAGGTACATTCCGATTTGCCGCGCCGTCGAAACGCGCCGCGACGAACGGCGGTGGGTAACTACTTCGGACGCCGCAACGCCCGCAGCGCTGGCCGCCAGACGCACCGCCAGTGCGCAGGTCATGTCGCTCGGCATCGAAGTCCCGCGCGCCGCCACTATAAACGCATGCATTCCGCCGCTCTCCCGTGATAGGAATATATCCTTATCATAGGGATTGCGGCGAGAGCGGGGATAGCGCGTTTTCCGCAGCGCAGACGGAGACGCCGAATTATGCCGAAAGCAAAGCGGCTTAGCCGGATTCCGGCCTCGCTGTGGATAGGAATTTATCCCCCTCCTGCGCCGCAAGCCACAGATTCCGGGCCACATCCGAGGAGCCCGCCATGCCTTTCCGCGACCCGCCCTTCATCATCCGCGGCCCCGCCCGCTCTGCGATCCGCGCCTTCAGAAACGAAACCCGGGACGACATGCTGCACCGGCAGAAGCTCTTTCTCGGCGCGGAGCTCCCCGGGCAAAAGGCGCGGCTCATGCGCGCGTTGCTCGCGGAGCGACGAGCGGCCGGAAGCGGCAGCTACGACCTCGCGCGGCACTTCGCGCTCGCGCGCTTGTGTAGCGCGGGAAGCTTGCGAGCCGCGGCGGCGAAGCCTAGTTCAGACCCGAAACCCCGCACCCGGAGAATGCCGATGTCCGAGACGACGAAGCGCCCCAAGGTCGTGAAATCCGACGCCGAGTGGCAGAAGGAACTGACGCCGGAGCAGTTCTACATCACCCGCAAGCACGGCACCGAGCCGGCCTGGACCGGCCCCTATCTCAACGAGAAAAGCAAAGGCGTATACCGCTGCGTCGCCTGCGGCGCGCCGCTGTTCTCGTCGGAGGCGAAGTACGATTCCGGCTCGGGCTGGCCGAGCTTCTACCAGCCGATCGACGGCGAGGCCGTGTCGGAACATTCCGACAATTCGTTTCTCATGCGCCGCACCGAAATACGCTGCGCCTCTTGCGAGGCGCATCTCGGCCACGTATTCCCGGACGGACCCAAGCCGACCGGGCAGCGCTATTGCATGAACGGTCACGCGCTGAAACTGCAAAAGGCCGATGACCAGAACAACAAATAGCGAAGGCTGGAATCTCGCGGCGCTCGGCACGACTCCGGCCGCACGGAAAATCGCATCGCAACAGATCGTCCACGGGCTTCCGCTCGCGGACGATTTTGCCTGGCTGCGCGACCCCAAGTGGCAGGACGTCTTCCGCGACACCAGCATCCTGCAACCCGAAATCAGAACTTATCTCGAGGCGGAGAACGCCTACACGGAAAAAGCCTTCGCTCCGCACGAGGCCTTCAAGAAAAAACTGATCGCCGAGATGCGCGGCCGCATCAAGGAAGACGACTCCTCGGTCCCTTCGCGCGACGGCCCTTACGCCTATTTCTCGCGCTACCGCGAAGGCGGCCAGCATCCGCTGGTCTGCCGCGAACCTTCGGGCGGCGGTGCCGCAGAAGTGCTGCTCGACGGCGACGAACTCGCCAAAGGCAAAGCGTATTTTTCGCTGGGCTCCGCTTCGCATTCGCCGGATCACAAGCTCATGGCTTGGGCCTCAGACGACAAGGGCTCGGAGCTTTACAGCGTCCGCGTGCGCGATCTTGCGACCGGGAAGGATCGCGAGGATCTCGTGACCGACACCGGCGGCGGGATCGTCTGGCTCAACGATGCCAGCGGCTTCTATTACGTGAAGTTAGATGCCGAGCATCGCCCGTCGCGGATCTATCTGCATCGCCTCGGCAAGAATACCGCCGGCGACGAACTGATCTACGAGGAACAGGACAAAGGTTTCTTCGCTTCCATCGGCAAGCTCCAGGCGGATCGCTTCGCGGTAATTTCGACCGGCGATCACGACACTTCCGAGATCCGTCTCATCGACCTTCACGACCCGTCCGCCAAGCCGCGGGTCATCGAGCCGCGCACCACCGGCCTGCGTTACGAGGTCGAACATCATCCGTCCTTCAACGGCGAAGAAGTGCTGATCGTGCTGACGAATGCCGACGGGGCCGAAGACTTCAAGATCGCTTCGGTCCCGCTCGCAAACCCCGCACGCGCGAACTGGCGCGACCTGATCCCGCACAGCGCAGGCACGCTGATTCTCGATTGCTCCATCTTCAAAAGCTGGATGACGCGGCTCGAGCGTCACGAGGGCCTGCCGCGCATCGTCGTCCGCGAGATCGCGAGCGGCAAGGAACACACCATCGCGTTCGAGGAAGAAGCCTATTCGCTCGGCTCCTCCACCGGCTTCGAGTTCGATACCGACAATCTGCGCTTCAACTATTCGTCGATGACGACCCCGACCGAAGTCTGGGATTACGACATGCGCACGCGCGAGCGCGTCATGCGCAAACGGCAAGAGGTGCCGTCCGGCCACAATCCGGCGGACTATGTCACGCGCCGGATCTTCGCGAAGGCCAAGGACGGCACCATCGTCCCGATCTCGCTCCTGCATCGCGCGAATACGAAGATCGACGGCACCGCGCCCTGCCTGCTCTACGGCTACGGCTCCTACGGCATTTCGATGCCGGCGAGCTTCTCGACCAGCCGCCTGTCGCTGGTCGACCGCGGCTTCGTCTATGCGATCGCGCATATCCGCGGCGGCACCGACAAGGGCTGGCGCTGGTACCTCGACGGCAAGATGGAGAAGAAGGAAAACACCTTCACGGACTTCATCGCCTGCGGCGAGCATCTGATCGCGCAGAAATTCGCGGCACCCAACCGCATCGTCGCGCAAGGCGGTTCCGCCGGCGGTCTTCTGATGGGCGCGGTCGCAAACCTGCGGCCGGATCTCTTCGCGGGCATCATCGCCGAAGTCCCGTTCGTGGACGTCATCAACACGATGCTCGACGGTAGCCTTCCGCTGACGCCGCCCGAATGGCCGGAGTGGGGCAACCCCGCCACCGACAAGGCCGTACTCGAGCGCATGCTGCGCTATTCGCCGTACGACAACGTGCGGCCGCAGGCTTATCCGGCGATGCTCGTGCTCGCCGGACTCACCGACCCGCGCGTAACCTATTGGGAGCCCGCGAAATGGGTGGCGAAGCTCCGCGCGAACAACACCGGCAACAAACCGATCTTTCTGAAGACCAACATGGACGCGGGTCACGGCGGCGCGGCCGGACGTTTCGACCGGCTCGATGAAGTCGCGCTCGCCTATGTGTTCGCCATCGTGACGGCCGGAGCGAATTCCTCCGCATGAAACAGCACGACAGGCTCGACGTCTTCGCGACGCTGGCGATGGCTGCGCTCACGGCAAGCTGGGGATTTCAGCAGGTTGCGATCAAGGTCACGAATGACTCGGTGTCGCCGATCTTTCAAAGCGGGCTGCGGTGCGCGGGGGCTTTTCTGCTTCTCATGGTCTGGTGTTATGCGCGCGGCATAAAACTTTTCGAACGCGACGGAAGTTTGGTGCCCGGCCTGATCGTCGGCTCGCTATTCGCCCTGGAGTTCGTATTCATCTACTGGGCGCTGGTTTACACCGATGTGGCGCGCAGCATTCTCTTTCTTTATGCGTCGCCCTTCATCGTTGCGGTCGGGGCGCATTATCTGCTTCCCAACGAGCGTATGGGATTTGCGCAGATCGCCGGATTGCTGTGCGCATTCGGCGGTCTCGTGCTCGCGCTCCGCGATAGCCTCTCGGTGCCCTCGCCCACCGCACTGATCGGCGATCTGATGATGCTGGTTGCCGCCATCCTGTGGGCTGCCACGACGCTCGTCATCAAGAAGACGTCGCTGATCAAGATCCACTCCGCGAAGACGCTGGCCTATCAGCTCGGCATCACGGCGCTGTCGATGCCGCTGGCGTTGCTCGCCGGCGAAAGCGGAATCACGAGGTTCGACGGCCTCGTCGCAGCCTCGCTCGCCTATCAGATCGTGATCGTCGCCTTTGCTTCTTATCTCGCGTGGTTCGCGCTCGTGCGGATTTATCCGGCGTCCACGCTTTCGGCGTTCACGTTCCTGTCGCCGCTGTTCGCGATGCTATCTGGCGCGTATTTTCTGAACGAGAAAATAAGCGCGCTGCTCTGGATCGCACTCGTGCTGGTGGCGCTCGGCATCTGGCTGGTCAACCGGCCGAGAACGCCTGCGGCGCAATCCTAGTGCGGCGCCGCGTTGGGCTCGCGGTACTCGTCCTGATCGTCCACACCCGAGCGTTTCACATGCTCCTGCAACTCCTCGATGGAGTCGAAGCGCACGGTGCCGAGCGGCAATTCGGCTTCGATCGAGCGGTCGGAGTAGAGCGTGTAGGCCATGCCGGCAATGATTCCTGAGCGAACGACCGTCGGCTCTCCGTGGCCGTCGTCTTCCATTTCGGGTTCCGGCGCCTGAGCCGGGCGGCGGCGTGGGGCCGCATCATAGGCGTCGGGAGCCGCCACCTGCGGCGCTTCGCGGCGTGACGGTTGCGGCGCGGCCGGTGTCGCGCGGCTCGCGCGGTTCGATTGCAGCGGAATCGTTCCGGGCTCGTGCGGGCGACTGTTCGGTTCGCGGTTGTTGGTTTCGCCCTGCGCGCGCATCCAGCGCGGAGCGGGACGTTCGTCCTGCACCTCGGCGAACTCGTCGGCGAACTCATCGCGGGCGTCGTTCTCGAGGCGTCTGCCGTCCTGATGCGCGGGGCGGGACTGCATCCGCTGCTGCGGGCGCGACGCTTCCGGCGCCAGCGAAGCGCGGGGAGCGGGTTGCTGCCCGCGGGATGCCGGTTGCTGCCCGCGCGGCGCGCGCGCCGGCGGCGGGGACACGGGCTCTTCTGCAAATTGATCGTCGTCTGCTTCGGCCGGCTGGCTACGGGTCGCGCGGGGGAGCGGCATCGGCGCTCTGCCCGCGGCACTGTCGTTCAGCGCGGGGCGGGAGCCGGTCAGTCCGAAGCTGGAATCTTCAATACGGTCGCTGACATCGCGCAGCGCCCGCAGTACCTGGCCGAGCGCGGCGACCACCAGCCCGCCTACGAAAACGGTGGCGCCAGTGTGGATGAGGTCGCTGCCCAGCCCGAGGCCTGCTGCCCGATCGGGCATACCCGCAATTGCGATCACAAGTCCCAATACCGAAAGGGCAATTCCCCCCAAGGTCATGATTGCGGGCATTTTCGGCAGCACTCCTGTTACTCACTGAAACCACTATAGGCGGTATTGCGTTAAGTCATTCTACCAGAAGGCGGCATTTTAACGCCATAAGGCTGTTTAATGCGGGGGCTATACGCGAGGTTGTCCCTGTTGCGGGTCCGCGCTTATGTAGCGCCCAGCAAAATCAAGGAGATCCCGGATGACGTTCAAACTCCCCGACCTGCCCTACCCGCACGACGCTCTCGCTCCCTACATGTCGAAAGAAACGCTCGAATATCACCACGACAAGCATCATCTGGCTTACGTGAACAACGGGAACAACGCGCTGAAGGGAACCGACCTCGAAGGCAAGAGCCTCGAGGAAATCGTGAAGGGCTCGTTCGGAAAGAACCCCGCGGTCTTCAACAACGCCGGCCAGCACTACAACCACCTTCACTTCTGGAAGTGGATGAAGCCGAACGGCGGCGGCAAGATCCCGGGCGAACTCGAGAAGAAGATCGTCGCCGATCTCGGCTCGGTCGACAAAATGAAAGAAGAATTCATTCAGGCCGGAACCACGCAGTTCGGCTCGGGCTGGGCCTGGCTCGCGGTGAAGGACGGCAAGATCGTCGTGACCAAGACCGCCAACGGCGAGAGCCCGCTCGTACATGGCGGCAAGCCGATCCTCGGCTGCGACGTGTGGGAGCACTCCTACTACATCGACTACCGGAACCGCCGCCCGGACTACCTCAAGGCTTTCGTCGAGAACCTGGTGAACTGGGAATACGTGGCCGAGATGTACGCCGCCGCGATCAAAGGCGCGTAAGTAAAATCCGCGCTTCGTAGGTTCAGGCCCGGCAGGCGCAAGCCTGCCGGGCTATCGTTTCGATTTCCCGAGTTATCGCCACGGGCGAGATGCTGCACTGCACGTCTGCACCCTTGTTTTTACGCAGGTAATTTGCACGAATCCGGCCTCAATTGCCTACTACTTAGGCTGCGGGCGCATCGCCGGACGCCCGTTTCACAATAGGTTCCGCCCCGGCGCGAACCGAACGACCGCCCCCAGCATGCGCTTCGGCAATATCGACCTGCGTGGGCCTGCCGCGGCGGCCGATCTGCTCGCTTTCGCCGTTCTCGCCGCTCTCGGCATAATCGCTGCGTTCACCTTCGACGATTACGGGCTCGGCTGGGACGACTACGCTCATTCGCATTACGGCGAGTTGCTCTACTCCTATTATTCTTCCGGGTTCGCAGATAAACGCGCCTTCGCGTTCTCCAACCTGTTCTATTACGGCGGCGGTTTCGATCTCGCCGCATCCGTGCTCGACCGCTTCACGACGACCGATCTGTTCGAATCCCGCCGTCTCATGGGAGCGGTGGTCGGTCTGCTCGGATTGGTCGTCGTCTGGCGGCTTGCGCGCCGCATCGCCGGCCCTATCGCGGGACTGAGCGCGCTGATCCTGCTTGCGATCACGCCGCTCTACTGGGGGCATATGTTCATCAATGCGAAGGATACGCCCTTCGCGGTTGCAATGATCTTTTTGCTCTACACGCTGGTGCGGGCTTTCGACGAATACCCGCGGCCGAAGCCGTTTACGATCGTGCTGTTCGGGCTCGCGCTGGGACTGCTTATCGGCACCCGGCTGATCGGCGGGATTGCCGTTCTCTTCGCGGGAACGGCACTTCTTGTCTTGCTGCTGGCCGAGGCGAGAACGCTCGGGTTCCTGCCCGCGTCGAAACGCGCCGCAACGCTCGCCGGAAGTCTCGCGCTCTCGCTGCCGCTTGCCTATGTCGTGATGGCGCTGGTCTGGCCCTACGCGGTGCAGGCCCCGCTCAATCCGTTCAAAGCGTTCGCCTATTATTCGAATTTTTGGGAGAAGCCCTGGAAAGAGCTCTACGACGGCATGCTGATTTCCATTCCGCAAATGCCGCGCAGCTATCTGCCAAAACTCTGCCTGCTCAAGATTCCGGAGATCGTCGGCGCGCTCGCGATCGCGGGCGCGGCGGGGTCGCTTGTCGCGATCATTCGCGGCACCGGAACGCCTTCGAAGCGCGCAGCGCTTGCGCTGCTCGTCGCCGCAGCCCTGCTTCCGATCCTCCTCGCCGTCATGACCCGCCCGGTTCTCTATAACGGCATCCGGCACTTTCTTTTCGTGGTGCCGCCCATGGCGGTGCTCGCGGGCATCGCCAGCGCATGGATCTTCGAGCGGCTCGGCGCTTATCGCCGTTCGGCAGCATTCGCGGCTGCGGCCGTGTTTACGCTGACCATCGGCGTTACCGTCTCCGATATGGTCCGCATCCATCCCTATCAGTATGCGTTGTTCAATCGCGTGGCGGGGGGTGTGCAGGGCGCGGCCGACCGCTACATGCTCGATTACTGGGCGCTCGGCTTCAAGGAGGCGTCCGAAACGCTGCTCGAAAGAATCGAGGAACAGAAGCTCGTGAAGCCCGCGAACCGGAAATGGAAAGTCGCGGTATGCGGCCCCGCCGCCGTCGTCGGCCTCGAACTCGGCAAGGACTTCGAGGCTACGAACGATGCAAAGGGCGCTGACTTCGCTGTTTCGCTCGGCACTTTTTACTGCGCCGAACTCTTCGCGCCGATCGTCAACGAGGTCCGGCGCGACGGTGTGGTATTCGCCCGCGTTTACGACATCCGTCGCTCGAGCTTCGTATCCACCTACATTCCCGAACCGTCGGACTGGGACCAGGTCACGTCGCAGTCCGGAGTTCACACGTTCTGGAAGTAGCCTGCCGGATGAGCGCGCGCGCATTTATTTTTGATGCTTACGGCACGCTGTTCGACGTTCATGCCGCGATTGCCCATTACCGCAAACGCACCGGACCCGACGCCGACCGTATCTCCGAGGTCTGGCGCACGAAGCAGCTCGAATACACCTGGACCCTGACCGCCATGAACCGCTACGAGAATTTCGAGCGGCTCACCGAACGGGCACTCGATTTCGCATTGGCGCGGTTCGGCAAAAACGATCCCGCCTTGCGCGCAGATCTTCTGACCGCATATCGCGAGCTGGACGCTTATCCCGACGCCAAGGACGCGCTGCGTGCCCTGAAACAGTCGGGCAAAACGACCGGCATTCTATCCAACGGCTCTCCCGAGATGCTGCAAGCCGCAGTCGATGCCGCGGGGATCGGTGGCGTGCTCGATCTCGTGCTTTCGGTCGATGTGCTCCGGATCTACAAACCGAGACACGAAGTCTATGCGCTCGTTACCGAGGCGCTTTCGGCACAGCCGGAGGAGATCGTTTTCGTTTCCTCGAACCGGTGGGATGTCGCAGGTGCCGCCGGTTTCGGGTTCAAGCCGGTCTGGGTCAACCGCAGCAGGATGCCCGACGAGTACCCTGGCCTTGCGCCTGCCGCAACGATCGACAGTCTTGCGGCCCTACCGGCACTAAGACTTTAACTGCGAAGCGCGTCGAGCAGACGCGCCCAGCTCCGCGCGCCCTTGTGAAACGAGGACAGATTATACTTCTCGTTGGGCGAGTGAATACGATCGTCATCGACGCCGAAGCCTATCAGTAGCGAATCCATACCCAGATCGCGCTTGAAATTTCCGACGATCGGAATCGAGCCGCCAGACCCCTTCAAGACCGCAGGCACGCCCCACTCCGCCGCGAGCGTCTCCCGCGCCTTCTTCAGATAAGGCGAGTCGAGCGGCAGTTGCAGCGCGGGGCTTGCGCCGTGCGAATGAAACTCGGCCTTGCAATCGGCCGGCAACTGCCTGCGCACGAATTCGCGGAAGGCCTCGCGGAGCGCAACCGGATTCTGGTGGCCGACGAGCCGAAACGAAAACTTGGCCGAAGCCTGCGCGGGAATCACCGTCTTCGATCCGACACCGGTATAGCCGCCGATGATCCCGTTGACGTCGCAGGTAGGCCGCGACCAGATCTGTTCGAGCACGTGGCGGCCTTTCTCGCCCGCCGGAGTGTTCAGTCCTATCTCGCCGAGAAACTTGCTCTCGCTGAAATCCAGCGACCGCCATTGCGCCGTGATTTCAGGCGCGAGTTCGCCGGCGCCTTCATAGAAACCCGGAATTGCGATCCGGCCTTCGGTGTCATGAACCGAAGCGATGACCTTCCCCAGCACGCGGATCGGATTAATCGCAGCGCCGCCGAACAGTCCTGAATGCAGATCGCGGTCTGCGGCCTTGATCACGACTTCTTCGAGCAGCAATCCGCGCAACATGGTCGTGATTGCCGGCGTGGTGTCGTTCCACATATCGGTATCGCAGACGAACGCGACATCCGCCCTCAGCTCTTCCTTGTTCGCCTCGAGAAATGGCACGAGCGAGGGACTGCCGGTTTCCTCCTCGCCCTCCAGAAGGATCGTGACACGCAAGGGCGCCTTGCCTTCGACCTCGACGAAGGCGCGTAACGCCTCGACGAAAGTCATCAACTGGCCTTTGTCGTCGGCGGAACCGCGCCCGACGATCGCCTTGCGTCCGCCGACCGTCCGGACCTGCGGCTCGAATGCAGGCGTTTGCCAAAGCTCGACCGGATCGGCGGGCTGAACGTCATAGTGACCGTAGAAAAGAACGTGCGGGCCGGAGCCGTGCTCTTTCGAGTGCGCGACCACCATCGGACGGCCCTTGGTGGCGCGGACGCTTGCGTCGAGACCGAGCGCCGTGAGTTCCTTCGCGAGCCATTCGGCCGCCGCGAGACAATTCTTCGCGAATGCGGGGTCGGTGGATACGCTCTCGATGCGAAGCAGCGAAAACAGGCGCTCGACGCTCTTGTCGAGGTTGCCGTCGATTGCAGCGAGTACCTTGTCGAGCGCCATGTACGATCTCCCGGAATTCCGGGAGGACGGTAGCAATCATTCACGCGGACTGAAACGGACTTAGTGCACCAAGGCTTCGACCTGGGGCGCAAGGCGCGGGGACGCTTCTTCGCGCCGCTTGGCTGCGCTGCGTCCAGCCATGGCCTCTGCGCGACGCCGGGCGCGGCGCGCGTTCTGCAACAACTGCGCGACCCTGCGGTAAAGCAGCCGAACCGGAACCGGCGCCGCCAGCACGATCGTGTAGCCCGCGCGCAGCGCAAGCCGCCGCTGTTCGCCGGTCGGCTCGGGGAGCATCAGGATCGTCGGGATCGAACTCGCTGCGAAGGGATTGGGAGCGATAAAGCCGCCGGAGTCGTTTGCGGAAAGGCTCGGTCCTTCGACCAGAAACAGATCGGGCACCGGCACGCTGGAAGTTTCCGCGACCGTCGCGATGCCTGCGATCTCGAACGAGCCGAGTTCGGAGAGCGCTTTGCCGAGCGCCTCACGCCGCAAAGGGTCGGAGTCGATCAGCACGAGCCGCGACGCAATCAACGAGCGCATGTCCCCCACCAGCAATAAACGCAGCACAATAAAAATTAATCAGCCAGAATACCTGAGTACGGAGCGTATCAGCCCCGTAAAAAGTTTCAACCGCCTGCCGGATGGGCGGTTCGTCCAAATTTGCAAGCACAGACAGCTATCGGCGCAGTATGCCTCCCAGCGCTCCGCGCAGAATGGCGCGGCCTATCGTATTGCCCATGGAGCCGCCGATTTTCTTGCCCAATTCGCCCGCGACTGCGCCGCCGATACGGTTGGTGACCGAACGGGTCACCTCACGGGCGACTTTCTGGCCGGTGGAGAGCTTCTCGCCCCGCTTACGGTTTGTACCGAAGATTCCCCCAATCAGATCGCCGATGCCGCCCATGGTGCTGCCGCTCGACTGCTGATCGTCGCCGCCCTGATCCGTATTGCGGGTCTTGACGTCTGTCTTCTTCTGCAAAATCTCGTAAGCGGACTCCGAATCCATCGCCTCGTCGTATTTTCCCTTCACCGGGCTCTTCGCCATGACGGCCTTGCGCTGCGCGTCGGTGACCGGCCCGACGTTGCCCGCCGGCGGCCGGATCAGCGTGCGGTCGACCATCGCCGGCACACCGTTGCCTTCCAGGAACGAGGTCAGCGCCTCGCCCTTGCCGAGTTCGGTAATCACACGCTCCACATTGATCTTCGGGTTCGGCCGGAAGCTCTGCGCCGCGACTTTCACCGCCTTCTGCTCTTTCGGCGTGTAAGCGCGAAGCGCGTGCTGGACGCGGTTGCCGAGCTGCGCGAGCACGGTTTCCGGAACGTCCGCCGGATTCTGCGTCACGAAATAAACGCCGACGCCCTTCGAACGGATCAGGCGGACCACCTGTTCGATTTTATCGAGCAGCGCCTTCGGCGCTTCGTCGAACAAAAGATGCGCCTCGTCGAAGAAG
>FKKE01002314.1_pt1 | contig 18229 bp, 15 predicted proteins | sample 1106331 | NCBI WGS metagenome assembly FKKE01 (sample SAMEA3931202, study PRJEB13176) | freshwater metagenome | biome: Drinking water system; feature: drinking water; material: freshwater | place: China | collected 2013-02-06 | reverse complement strand
TTTCTCTGATGCTCTGGTGCTCTGGTGCTCTGTGCAATAAAAGAAGCCAATAGAGCTGCTTCAAACGTTCTATTTTATGAACAGAGCAACAGAGCACCGGAGCATCAGAGATAGAGAGTTTCATTTCGTTAGACACGTTTGGTCACGATAAAGTCTTCGATGATAAGAGCATGAACATCTGTTTCAATAAACGTCCGAAGCGTGTCCTTTGGTGAGCAAACAAGTGGCTCACCATGGAGATTAAGACTTGTATTGAGGACCACCCCCCATCCAAGCTCCCGTTTCACCGCCTGGAGGAGTGTGAAAAAACGTGACCGATCGCTCTCCGAAAGAATCTGCGGCCGGCAGGTGCCATCGATACTACTTGCCCCAGAGAGTATGGCCTCTCTCCCTGCCTGCACTCGATAGGCGCAGGTCATAAACGCATTCGGTGGCCCCCGGTAATTGGAAAGTAATTCTCGAGCATCCTCTTCCAACATCGAAGGGCAGAATGGCTGATACCAGACCCGTTTCTTTAATCGGAGATTTAATTGATCCTTTAATGCCAACGAGTCAGCTCGAGCGAGGATGCTTCGTGCGCCTAACGCGCGTGGTCCATACTCCATCCGACCTTGAAACCACAAGACAACGTTACCGCGTGCAATCAATTTCGCGGTCTCAGCACAGATGTCATTCGAACGACGGTAGGTCACCTCTTTTAATAACTGAAGTTCCCGCTCAATTTCGTCCGAAGTATATGCTGGGCCAAGGAAGAGATCGGCAAGTGGATAGTGCGTCTGTTTCTGTCTCTTCGAGTCACTCTCTAATGCTGCCCCAAGCGCAAGTCCGCCGTCTCCCATATGCGGAAAGACAAAAAGCTCCTCGAGATGAGGAAGCTCACGGACGAGGAGGTTCACCTTCACATTGGACGCCACTCCGCCGGCGTAGGCAAGCCGTCGTTTGTTCGTAACGTGAAGTGCGTTAGATATGAGCTCGACCACCTTCTGCTCCAACGTCGCCTGCGCCATCGAAGCAAACTGTTCAGATGGATATCGCCAGAGAACTTTCCTCAGTTCGCGATACATCTCCCCCTGGGAATACCTCGCTTTGAGCGTAAGCCCATCTACGGTAAAAAAAGAAAAAAGTGGGTTCTCACTGGCAGGAATGGCACTCGCGAAGTTTGCAAGCGCCATTACCTTCCCTTCGTCCTCGAGCTCTCGCATGTTGAGCAGGTTTGTCACGTGCTCGAAGAAAATACCGAGTGATGTTCTTCCACCAATCATGCTGATCGGCTTCATCGTTCCCTGCTCAAATACCCAGAGCGAACCAGAGAGCCCGTCTCCGATTCCGTCGATTGTAACGACTAGTGCATCGGAAAAACCGGAGCAGAGCGCCGCGCCCGCGGCGTGAGCCCGATGATGGTCGATAATTTGAACTCGTGGATTAATAAATCCAAGCTTCCGTAGCTCAGATCTGACCATGGTGGCACTCAAGGCGCGTGTTACACCGAATGATGGCCACTCGGTAAGTCGATACTTTGCAGCCTTCTTCACTTGAGCGAATGGACCTGGAAATTTCTTTCGGCGTCGCAAGAGATAATATTCTTCGCGAAGACTGGGGAAGATTCGACTGAGAGTTTTTGCAACGTCGCTCGTTGATGCCGCAACTGTATGAACATCGTTCGGAGTTAAATGAGCAAAGGATAGTGCTGCGTTGATACTGCGAGCTGGGAAACCAACCTCGAGTTTCCTCCGAGAGAATCGCTCCTCGTTCGCAGCGAAAACAATCTTCCCGTCTACGACAAGCGCTGCGCCAGCGTCATGGCCATCCCAAATTCCAAGCGTTATCAAAGTTCCTCGCTGATCCCTGTCTCTCTCCCTTATTCCTAATATAGGAGGCTGATGAGGGAAAAGGGGCTAGAACCTCCGACGCCTTATCCCCGTGAACGTGAACGTGGCCGTGACCGAAAATCCGTATACGTATACGTAGACGTATACGTTCACGGCAACGGGGGAATTTTCGGTCACGGCCACGTTCACGGCAACGGGGAGTCTAGAACGCTAAGTACTTCACTAGCGTCCAGACATAGCGAAAGCCTACCCGATATAAACTAATCTTCGATTTTCCATGCTCGCGGCGATACTCATGCGTCGGGACCTCTCCCATCCGGTAGCCCTTACGGAGTGTCTTGATGATCATCTCCTGTTCAATCGTCGTCTTGTCCTCTTCTAATTCAAGTTCGCGGAGCACGGCAGTTCGAATCGCACGAAACCCATTTTGGCTATCGCTCAAGCGAACGCTGAAACGCCAGTTGATGCAGGCAGTGATAAACGAACTCCCCATCAAACGGAAGCACTCGTCGAAACCACCGTGGAGCTCACTCGAACCCCCGATTAATCTCGATCCGGTTACGTGGTCGTACTCATTGGCTAAGATCGGTTGAACAAGTTTGGGGATATCGTTCGGGTCGTGTGAGCCGTCGGCATCGAGAAATACTGTAATTGGATTTTCAACTAACGGAATCGCAACACGAATCGCCTCACCCTTCCCTCGCCCATTATCTGAAATGACTCGGGCCCCGAGCCGTTCGGCTATTTGCGAGGTACCATCAGATGAATGACCGTCAACAACAATTACCTCGCGAGCGAACATCTTCGCTCCTTCGATAATTCGCCCGATCGACGGTGCTTCGTCTTTTGCTGGAATCACTACCGAGAGTGCGTTCCGAAGCGCTGAGAGATCAATTTCCGTTGCCATTCACGTCCGTTATAGCAGATTCGCAGCGAAAGTGGAGCAAGATACGCCCGAGCGAGAACGGCAACGCTTGTGAGCCGCGGGTCGCAGGCTTATAGTAAATCATGCTCCAGCGCTGGCTAAACCTAAGTGGCAAGATTCTCGCTGCAAATTTTGGGCGACTTGATGCCCCGTTTAAGCTTACCTTTGTTGTTACCAAGGAATGCCATTCAAAGTGCGTGAACTGCCTCATCTGGCAGGTAAAGCCGTCTGGTGAATTGACGCTAGATGAAATTCGGCAATTCGCAAAAAACTCGCCGTATCTTTCCTGGATCGATTTTACCGGTGGTGAACCAACAGACCGGGATGATTTCGTTGAGCTTGTTGGTGCATTTGTCGAAAATTGTCCGCACTTGCTCTTCGTCCACTTCCCCACGAATGGGTTAAAAACGAAACGGATCGCCGAAATGGCCCAACGGATCGCTTCCCTCCGTGGGCCGCGTCTCGTCGTGAGCGTGAGTATCGATGGACCACGTGAGGTAAACGACCGACTGCGAGGTATTCCCGGAGACTTCGAACGGGCGGTGGATACATTTGCTCGACTAAAAGAGTTGAAACGCGTTCGATCCTATATCGGGATGACGCTCTACCGAGAGAATGTTTCACTCATTGAACAAACGGTGAGCGAGATCCAGGCGAAACTTCCGTCGTTTCACTTTCGCGATCTCCATGTGAATCTTTCGCAGGTTTCACCGCACTTCTACGAGAATTCTGCTATCCCCCTGGACCCAACGCCAGAAATGAATGCGGCGATCGATCGGCTGATGAAGCGTCGGGGCATGCCGCGATCGCTCTTTGACTTCGTGGAGCGAATGTATCATCGCCGGGTTCGGCAGTACCTCGCAACGAGAGAGTGCCCCCAAGACTGTGCTTCACTTATGGCGTCGGTGTATCTCTCCGAGCAAGGGACGGTGTACCCTTGTCTCGTTTGGAATGAGCCGTTAGGGAATATCCGTGACACGAACTATTCGCTTGAGCCGATCCTCCGATCTTCGCGCGCGGGCGAACTTCGGCGACAGCTACTCCTGAAGCAGTGTCCGAACTGCTGGACGCCATGCGAAGCATATCAAACGTTAGCGTCAAATATTCTCAAGTGGAATTGAGGAGAGAAGGTAGCGATGGAACAGAATAAGAAAACCGAGGAGAGCAGCCCGATGAAATCGATACATACAGTACTGTTATTCATTAATACCGTAGTTCTTCTTTTCCTCTGTTATCAAATCATAGTGTTTAAGCGCTTTGTGAGCACTTCGTTTGGAACTATTCAACTCGCCTCGGAAAAGATCGAGCAGATTGGGGGGACGCTGGAGAAGATTGAACAGACCACCGGTGTAGGGAAGAAGTTGTCGGCGTTTGCTTCGAAACGGCTGGGATCCAGTACGGAAGAGGTGGCGCAGCCAACGTTGCCGCCCGGAGAATAACTATCGTCCCGTCCGTTGACATGAAGGACAATAGTACGTGCTTCTCCCCTGCTGAACGACTCGTTTCACAGTGGTCTTACACCGTCGACACGGTTTCCCCTCACGCTCATACACTTTGAGGAATCGCTGAAATGAGCCATCGGTGCCGTCAGCACCCTGAAAATCCGAGAACGTGGTGCCGCACAATCGAATTGCAGCTTCAAGCACCTGCTTTGTCGCGCGATAGAGACAAACCTGTTCACGCTCCGTTAAGCGATGCGTCTCGGTGAATGGATTAATCCGAGCGACAAATAATATCTCCGATGCATAGATATTTCCGATACCGGTGAGTTTATCCTGCCGAATGAGCCAGGGCTTGATTGGTTGACGCGTACTTCGAAGTAAGCCACTCAACTCTGCCAAAGTAAACCTCTTCGACATCGGATCAAGTGCCTGTGGTTTAATTTGAGAGAGTGTCTCGTGCATCCGCATCGTTCCGAATCGTCGAGTGTCGACAAAGTCGAGGCGACCCGTATTACAGAGAACGGTCGCGCGAAGCGCCTTGGGATTCTCTTCCGCTTCCCAGAGCAGATTTCCCGTCATGCGCAAGTGGAAGCTTAAGTATCGGCGTGGGGCACGCTTGCGCTTCTCGAGCACGAGCACGATGTGCTTCCCTACTCGCTCGACACTCACGATCGAGCTACCGATAACGGCAGAGGTCAAACCGAGCTTTAATTTCCGGTCGATGACAGAAACGGAGAGCACCTTTCCACCACACAATCGGGGCCGGAGCTGTCGAACGACCGTTTCTACTTCGGGGAGTTCTGGCATAAAAAAACTCAACCCCACATTGTGGGGTTGAGGCGGCAAAATTAACAAGGAATCTCAGTTAAGGGAAATCTTAGAGCGTCTCTTCCTCTCGGGCATGGGTAAGATTCGCATGGAGAATCCGAGAGATGTCCTGGGGGATTTGAATTAATCGCTGCTCTTCCCAGTAGCTCAGACGGCGCGTTCGCTTCTTCTCCGAGAGATGTGCAAGCTCACGTTGGAGGGTGCGAACTTCCACCTGCAGGGCGAGTGAGTCCCAATCCCTGTGCTTGCTTCGATATACGTTTAACGCTGCCATAGTCTTTACCTACTGTGGGGAGATGCATGGTGCGTGCCAAGTTTTTATGCGGCAAATTCTAGGTTGGGAACGGAATGGGATCCGATGTGATTCGGTGCATCTGAAACTGATTCGTTCCTTCGTAATCGAGGGTTATCGCATCGAAGCGAAGACGCGACGTGCAGCGCTGAGAGTTTCTCCGATCAAGTTATCGGAATGTTCCGTACTGATAAAACCAGCCTCAAACGGTGACGGCGCGAGATAGATCCCTTCGGCAAGCATCCCGTGAAAGAAGTGAATGAACCGTTCGGTATCAGAGCGCTTCGCCTCCGCAAAGTTCCGAACCGGGGTTTCGGAAAAGAATAGCCCGACCATCGAGCCGCAGTGTGCTGCGGTAAGAGGAATACCGAAAGACTTTGCTTCTTCGCTCATCCCCCGAGCCCACCGTGCGCCCCTTTCCTCAAGCACCGGGTAGGGGTTCTCTTGCTTCAGATAGCGAAGTGTTGCGAGCCCTGCCACCATGGCAAGCGGATTTCCTGAGAGTGTCCCAGCTTGATAGACTGGCCCAAGCGGCGCCAGGTGATTCATGATCTCTCGCCGTCCACCAAACACTCCAACGGGGAGACCACCGCCAACGACCTTTCCCAGCGTTGTAAGACATGGCCGAACTGCGTAGCGCGCTTGCGCTCCACCAAGTGCGACACGAAATCCGGTCATGACCTCGTCAAAGATGAGGACAATTCCGTCCTTATCACAGAGCTCACGTAAGCCGCGGAGGTAGCCGTCTTGCGGGAGGACTAACCCCATGTTCCCTGGAACTGGCTCTACGATAATTGCTGCCACCTTTGTCGGCCCGAGCGCAGAGACAGTTTTTTCAACGAGCTCAAGGTCGTTAAACTCAATACTCACAGTGGACACTGCCGCTCCATCTGGAACACCTTTACTCCCAGGAATCCCGAACGTTGCAACGCCACTTCCCGCTGACACTAACAAGCTGTCGGCGTGGCCATGGTAGCAACCATTGAACTTGATAATGACGTCGCGCCCGGTAAAACCGCGGGCGAGTCGGATCGCACTCATCGTCGCTTCGGTACCAGAGCTCACCATACGCATGAGCTCCATGCTCGGAACGATTTCGCGCACAAGTTCAGCGAGTTCAATTTCAAGCTCTGTTGGCGCGCCGTAGCTCGTGCCACGTTCTGCCGCTTGCGCGACAGCATCTACAACGAGACGTGGGCCGTGACCGAGAATGAGTGGTCCCCAGGAGCCGACGTAATCGATAAATTTATTTCCGTCGACATCAATGATGTGTGCACCTCGGCCCTCGCGGATAAAGAGTGGGACTCCTCGCACCTGTTTGAAAGCACGTACCGGACTATTCACCCCGCCAGGGATAACGTTTGATGCGCGCTCGAGGAGTTGTTCGGACTTCGGAAACTTCATGCGCAGGAAATAACACGTTCGCCATGTGAAGTCAGGAAAGCGAACTCACAAAAAATGAGAGCGAAAGACTGCTGGTTCCGAGATTAACTATGCCTTGACAGTAGGAATTAACCCAATTAGGCTCACTCACTAGGCAAGGTTTCCCGCGTCAGCACAGTGGAGCATTGATCATGAAACGACCATCTCTTCGCACATTCCTCGTCATCTCTTCGACACTCCTCCCAACTGCAGCGGCGTTCGCGCAAGAGGGAGAGATCGTTACTCCAGGTGTTCGTGGAACGGCTGAGATTTCGCTCCGCGATCAAACAAAGTTTTCAGCGTACCTGGAAGCGAACCGGAGCTACTCTTGCGCGCTGTTTGATTCAGCTTCTGTCGATGCGAACAACATTGCGATTAAGACGAGTGTCTCCGGCCCGAGCAGCTCTTCGGTTTCGGCAAAGAAGCGGGGCAACGTTACTCCAATAGTGAGCGGCGGTGACCCTTCAAACTTAAGCGCCGCACGCGTGACACTCACGCCCACCACAAATGGGTTTCACGTGTTTGAGATTGACTCAGACATCACAACCGATTCAGAAATGGGAACAGTGGTCTGCTCTGAAACTACCTTGTATGCGACATTCAATACCCTCACTCATCCGGTTGCCGTTCTTGAGATCACGAATACTTCCAATAAAGATATCGATGGGAAAATCACTGTGACCGACAATGAGGGAGACACGTTAATCAATAAACAGAGCTTTGGCGTAAGCGCTGGTGAGCGCGAAGACATTGAGCTTGATGACTCAAATATCAACAACGCAATTGGGCTCATCAGAGTAACCCATGACGGACCGGTTGGGTCACTGATCGTGACATTGTCGCAGTATACGACAAACGGTGAATTAAAGTCGTCGAGTCCGCTTACCCGACGAGAGTCTGAAGTTCGTTAACGATCTACGGATTAAATTTCGCGAGAGCACCATCGTTCGTGCCTCCGCCGAAGGAGCCCTGGAACGCGTTTAAGACCGGCCAGTTGTTTGCTGGGTTCGCATTGCTACTTGTAGAATTGGCCATTCCTACGACAATCATGTCACCGACAGAATCAATAACCGAAGCTCGTCCATAGTCTGCGTTACCACTTCCACCGAGGTAACTCCCGTAACGAAGTGTCGTTAGGTCTTTTGAATACTTAGCAACGAACATATCGCCACCGACACGTAGCGCTGGTTGGTAAGCGTTCAATTTCGGAAAGTCTGTCGAATAGGTTGCGCCACTGACATATACTTCACCAGCGGAATCAACCGAGATCCCTTCCAAGCCATCTCCCGAGGATCCGCCAACGTAGCGACATGCCTCAAGGGCTGACAAATTATCATTGAATTTCGCAATGAAACCATCGCCCTGGTAATTCTGCGCCCCACCACTTCCACGATACGAACCAATACAAGCAGGGTTGAGCTCGCTCTCAGCTGCAATTGTCGGATGATTCATCGGCGTACCCACAGTCGTGGCCCCCATATACACCTTTACTGCAGGAAGGCCGCTTCCGCTCGATTCGTAGCCTAGCGTTAGCCCATGCGTTTCAGTAAACTCGCTTCCTTTGTCGCCGCCAAAGAAGGTCGTTGAGAGGAGTTGACCTGCCGGGCTAATTTTCGCAATGAGCATATCAGCATAGGTCTTCGGATTACCTTGTGCATCGATATGGGGTCCGGGTGCCGTGGTATCATATCCCGGATTATTCGCCGGCTTCGGCACATCAGTAGCTGAGCTAAAGGTGAGGAAGTAAACGTTATTCGTACCATTTCTCCGTTCGACACGAATCGACGGCGTATAGCCATCTACGCCGGTGCCGCCAAAGTAAGTACCGTAGAGAAGTTTTGTCCCGTCTGAAGAGATCTTTGCGATAAAGGCATCGGCCGGTCCCTTAAACTGTGTTTGAATCGCCGCGTTCGTGCCATTTGTGCCGTCGGTGATGTAGTTTGCAGGCATCGCCCTCGTGACGTTACTCAGGGCCAGGTAGGCGTTGCCCGCGGTATCGATATCAATATCTCGTGCAAGCTCGCCGCCATCTGTTCCGAAATAGCTCGACCAGATAAGTGTTCCATCTGAAGCATTCAATTTAGCGACGAAGGGGTCCTGTTTTCCATATTCCCCATTCCCCACCACGTCATCAGCAAAATTCGTCTGCAATGCGCCCGCGGTAGTTTTAAATTGGTCTCCTGCGCGCCCTGCGACATATACGAACCATTGCCCGCTTACCTGGACAACCTCGAGCGCATAGGCACGATCGTAGTTCTTCCCACCGATGATCGTTGTCCATTGAACTTGACCACTCGGCGAGAGCTTCATCACGAGCACATCCATTGCATCGACACTTGGATCATCAGGCGTGCCACACGGCGCCGCGCCATTATCCTTACAGTAAGAGTTCAGCGGTGTTCCTACCGGTGGAGAGATCGTCTCCGTAGCACCAGCGACATAGATGAAGTCATTCGAATCAACCGCAACATCTCGCAGTTGGTCATTTCCTAAACCGCCCGCGTAGCTCGAGAACAAAAGTGATCCACTGCTTGAACTTGAACTTGAGCTTGAGCTTGAGCTTGAGCTCGAGCTCGAGCTCGAGCTTGAACTACTGCTTGAAGACGAAGAGGAGCTAGAGCTTGTACTACTCGAAGAGCTAGAACTTGACGAGCTACTCGTTGAACTTGAACTACTTGATGATGAGTTGCTTGAACTGCTCGATGATGAACTGCTTGAGGATGAGCTAGAACTAGAACTTGAGCTTGAAGAGCTGCTCGAGTTAGCAGTTGAATTTACATATTCATATGCACCGATATCCCAAGCGGCCCCGTGGGGACGAATTTCACCACCATGATCTTGATAAACAGTCGGGATACCCACGCCACGGTCAAGCGCGAGTGTACTATTGCTTGCAAGCATCAAGAAATTAGCAGAACCAGGCACCATGCTAAGGAATTGTGGGTCCCCGTTAACGCTGTTCGCCCCATTACATCCACCACCACTACCGCAGGATTGCCACGAACCCGATCTGAAAATCTCTTGAACTGACATATGCACAGACGCCGTTACCGGCAAGGTCACACCTGAGAGTTGGCGTTTCCTGCCATTTTCAACCTCCAGTCTTGGATCGGTTGCGCTCGCACTCCCATTGGTAGCAATGTTATTCAGCGGAGTTGAGCTATTAACTGTAACCACGAGCTCATTGTAAGCGGTGCGCGAGCCGTCAGTGGCGGTGAGACGCAAGACATAGTCGCCTGCAACAGAAAATGTTGCCTGCGTCGGGTTGGTCGTTACGGAGGCAAATTGAACGCTCCCGGGACCACTTGTGACCGTCCACTGAAGCGATACGGGAGCAGGGTTGCTATCCGGGCGCGTTATGAAACCACGAAGAGTATTGGGAATGTGCCAGAGATTATTTGATTCTATGATTTGACTCGGCGACAAATAGGCAGCGCTGAGCGCTGTGTCACAGCAACCACCGCCAGTGTTTGGTGCGTAGAAAATGTTATTCTGAAAGATTAACGATACGAGGTCAGGATAATCTGCGATCAGAAAACTCCCCGTTGTTGCCGCGGTCGGAAGATGTACCGTATTATTATATACTTCGATTCTTGCAGGCACACCATAGGTCTGACCGTTCCACGACGAACCGCGGTCATGACTGATCGCAGTCTGTAAGTTATGAAACGTGTTATTGCGGTAAATCGCTCGGGACACGAAGTTCCCTGTTGATATTGGAGCGTTTACTCCAACGCTTCCGGATCTTGTAACACTGCTAAACATGTTACTTTCGTAGAGCTCGTTTTCGACGTAACTGTGGCAACCGGGAGTACCTAAATGACACTGGTAGGTGTGATTCACCAGCCATTTTCCGATCGAAGCTGCCGAGCTCAGCTTATTGTAGGCGATATAATTGTTGGCCGCTGTTTGATTTGGCACATCAAATGCAAAACGAAGCGCAGCTCCTGTCGTATCGATGTCGGAAGTGAGATGATTATAGGCGAGCACTCCGTGATGTAAGCTGATTCGAAATTGACTGTCATCGAGCGAGAGGAAGGATTTGTTCGCAATATACGCACGACGTTGCATTCCGGCCGGGAATGCTCCACTCCCACCCATTCCAAAGACGTTATAGGCGTAGTTGTTCAGCAGTTCGTTATCGGCAATAACGACGTCCTCACCATCAACGTCCAGGCCTGACTCACAGAAATCGACTATTGCCCGCCGGAGTAACGACTTTGAGAATCTCCAATCCGCACCATCGGCGCCAGTTCCGCCGCCGGTGAAGTGAATATCCTCGAGACGCAGATCGACGCCGCCTCCCTGAAATCCTCGGTGACCTCCGAGGTGAATGACGGGCAGCGGACCAGAGCCCGGAGAATGGATATAGTACGGCCCATTCACCCCATTTTGGTTTTGAACTGGCGCCGTAAGGGTATCTTGATAGCCTCGTTCGACTACCAATCGCCTGCCCAAAGCTCCACCATTCTGTAAGAATAAGGTGTCGAGGCCTTTCTTCCAGGTTCGATACGGATGCGCTTGAGAGCCATCGCCCGTGGTATCGTTCCCGTTGTTAGAAAGATAGATCGCCGTTGAGCCGACCCAGTCGGACACATCGATAGTTATCGAGGCAGTAGTTGAAGCGCCATTCGTTGGATTCGTGACCTTGAGTGTTACTAACGAATCCGCTTCAAAAATAGCGGCCGCGATTGGACCTTTAAAGTAACGAGGATCGATTGACTGATTGGTGCGAGGATCGAGATTGTTATATCCAACAGCTCCCGTGCCGAAATCCCACTCGAATATTAGGTCCGCAAAAGGATTGCTCACGTTTGATGCCGTCGTGCCACTCGCATCAAAGACAACCGGGAGTGGCAATTTACCAGTGATCAGTCCTGGATTATTCGCGCTGTTGCGATGAACGATATGGATAACGAGTTGTTGGCTCCCGCCGCCGGATGACGTTGACGTACTCGAAGAAGAACTGGACGCGGACGAACTGCTACTCGAAGATGAGCTCGACGAGGAACTACTACTCGAAGCAGATGAGCTCGATGAGGAACTACTCGAGCTCGAAGTTGAACTTGAAGAGGAACTACTCGTAGAAGAGCTTGAGCCATTGTCCGAAGGAGGACCGTCAAGCACCCGCTCACTAAAGACGCAATCGTCGAACAGTGCTCGACCGTTCTCGTTGGATTCGGGATCGAGGCGTAGCTTCAGGCGAGCGCGTGCTGTATTTACTGGTGCGATCAGTTCCGCGCCCAGTGTTTGCCAATCTGTGTCGCCGGTTAACCTTCCGAGCACATCGGTCTTCATAATTCGGCCACGATCCGATAACCAATGAACGAGCACCGAAGCACCGTTTCCTTCGAGCACTCGGCCTTTTACTGCGCAGGATATAGAATAGGTTTTCTGCGCCTTCGCTTCTACCTCCTGCGTAACATCTCGGGCGTAGCGACGAGATGCACTTAGTCGGAGAAACCTTTTTCCACTGTGGGCGAGACTCGCATTCTCAATAACCTCTCTCCCCGCGCCGCGGATTTCAATCCAGCCGCGACCTCGCTCTTCAAAACCCGGATCGATTAGGAGATTCTCACCAACGGCTCGTTCCTCGGCGTCACTTCCAGAGTGATGAACAACCGGAACGCGCATAATCGTACCAGGAGTTCCATCATCCTTGGAGAATACGCGAATCAATTCGCCGCGAACGTCTCTTTTCGTTTGGGTCATGACGGTAGATACGCCAAGAGTATCCGCGGGGAAGATCTCGTGGAGCCCGAGATCGAGACTCCCTAACGCCCCAATTTGATACATCGCGTGATTTGAGCTTGGTCCGCCGTAGCTATCGATTGAAAAGTGAAGCGCGCTACTTTCGCCATTAAACAATTTCAGCCAATGACTTGCACCGAAGAAGCGGTTGACTGAGGCAGTGACCTCGCTCCCTCCGAACTGAGCCTCAGGTTCCGAAGCATACGCCCATTCAAGCCCACGGATCCCAGATTGGGCGAAGCCGTAGAACAGACTTGAGGCGAATACTCCGGAGTCGAGCTCCTCTTCATTCAAACAACGTACCTGGAATGAGCCGATTGCTCCATCTCCGAGATGATCGTTTAAGAGCACGTGGTGCTGACCCCATGGCGGGATATCTCGAGTCCCCTGATAGAGAAGTCGACCGACCACGTCATACACCCGAACTTCAACAAGCGCCGTTACGCCGTTTGGGTTACTCACCTCACCCCAGTTCAGCGCTCCAACAGTTGTGGATGCACTGAGCGACCCGGTATCACAGGTTCCTGACTGCGCACGAAGTGGGAAGGCAAACTCGCGTTCACCGCTTTCAGCGACACCATAGCGCATGAGCAATGCCTCATAGCGCCCCCGTTTTCTGAGCACACGGTAAATGCCTGATATCTGGAGTGGGTGCCCGAGTGCGATATCGCGTCGGGCGCCAGGGGCTAAGCGTAGCTCTTCGATTGAACTTGCATCATCCTTCGAGCCATCTCCGCGATACACCTCCACCCCGCCAACGAACTCATCTTCACCAACGTTATAAACGCTCAGCCAATTTGCAACCGGAATTGCACCCCCACTCGGACTGATTGAATTAAAACCTCCAGTGCTCTCTTTATCCCGCCCGCGAGTCACGGGAAGTGCGTACGCATACGCAAGCTGTTCGCCGCTCTCTGCTTGAGCCAAGCGGTACACCGCTGTGTGGCAGCTGATTGCGTTGCCGATCACCTCATACGTGCCAAACGCATTTCGCTCGACGAGTCCACTGAGAATCACATGAACAGTTGCATATCCATCGGCGCGAAGTGGCACCCGCGTGAGCTCGGCACCGTTTCGATCGTTGAGCACAAGCTCACCGCGCGCTCGGCCAGCGCTGAGACCAATACATTCTGCCACATTGAGTTGTTCCTCAAAGGTATTCCAAATCCCAACACCGAGTCGCTCAGCACGAGCTGAGTTCGCAAGCGCCGTAATGGAAAGCATAATGGCAAGGAGAGAGAGACGTCGAAGTAGAAATAACATTGGTCGAAAAGGCATGACTATCACCTCAAGGGCGAACGAGCACCTCTCCCACACCAACGTATCTGATAAAAAATTGCTTTTCCTAACCCGCAAGGACCTGTTGCTGCTACCGAGATGTAGCATCGAACAGCATTGGGCAGGGCTGCAAAAAACATGCCCTAGTTTCTAGCAGACATCATAACCCCGAGGAACTAAAAGTACCTGAGCCACAATACTCGGTGGTATCTATAAGATTCAGTAAGATACGGCCCGTTTCGAGAGAATCGTCGCCCGAGCGAACCGCACTTTCCGCCGTGTACACACAATTGGCCGCACTATCACGCGGAAGGAGGGCGCTGGTACTATGGTAAATTTTTCTTAGGGAGCTCGGCTAGGGCCGCGGTACTGGGGTTGCCGTAGCCTCGTCCGAATCGCCCCGTGGCGAATTCCCACTAGCGGCAGTTCCTTGCACTGTTCCACCCGTACCCCCATCCATGCCGTACCAGGGGTCATAAGGATCGCCGCCATTATTGTCAGCTGCAATCGCGGTTCCTCCGGCGATAGCTACCCCGGCTGAAGCAAAGGTGTGAATCGTGCCCTGGCTTAGGAATTGAAGCGAAAAGAGCGATGCGACAGCGACGAGCGAAATAATGAGTGTATACTCAACGGCGCTTACGCCACGTTCTGATGAAATTTTCGACCGACGGACCATTGTTGTCAAACCCGCTATAACTGACCTGCTGAGTGAGACAGTGCAACTATTGTGCCTCCACCGAAATGGTTAAACGGGAAATTGTTTAGGTACTAAGTGGTTCTGTTAGGAGATTCTGGGGAGATTGGCTCGGTGTTAGTATTAGTGGAAGGCTGATCGCCCTTTTCAATTTTCTCTGCTGCTCTGCTGCTCCGTTGCTCTGTTCACAAAAATGAAGCGTTTGAAGTAGCTGCGTAGGCTTTTTATATTGCACAGAGCAACGGAGCAGCAGAGCAGCAGAGTCTTAGCGCGGATCGGTATAGCTGTAGGTCACGACAGTAACCTTGCCGCCACCCTCGCGGTTTGGCTCGGGGTTAATATCTTTATCCACCTGGGAAAGCTCGTCGCGGGCTTTTTTGTGAAATAACTGGCCTTGTTCCTGAAACCACCGTCGTACATTGGGTATCTCGTCGAGGAAGATATTATCGTAGCTGGTAAAGAGGTGAAGGTTCCTCACTTCCTGCTCGGTAAAAAGGTTCTGTTCTACGGCAAGCACGAGCTTCTCTACGTTGTCAGCAAGAATTTCGAAACCACGGTCGGTATTATCTGTAAAGTACTGGATAGTCTTTACTAGCTTCAACCCACCTTTGGTTTTCTCCACCATTTTCAGCCGATCGAGCTCAAAGAGAACGGAGGCGGAGCCAACGTCTTTACTGACGGAGCGCACGAGGTCGTCGAATTCGCTCCCTTCGCCACGATAGCTGAGGACCCTTGGTTTCCCATTAGTGGTTGTAAATTTCCGGTCCTGTTCCCAGCGATTTGTGACCCGGAGAATAAGGCTGGATGCTGCTTCGGTCTTATCTCCCCCGCTCGAGACGCGCTTTACGTCCTTACGATACAAACCAGTAATAACGCTCAATCTACTAACGGTGAGCTTCTCCTTGCGACGGCTAAGCTCCTCAGCTGCAAGCTCGACATAGAGGGATTTTAGGACTTCAAATATCTGGAAGGCCCCAATTGATTCGCGAAGAGAGTAGCGAAGGATGGGTTTCAGGAGGATGCGCAGCAGTTTCCGGTTGCCTTCTGTCACGTCGTTTAGAATAGTAGCTGGATATTTTTCCCAATTTAGCTCGTATCTCTAATACGACAGATAGGTCAATCAGCTTAACATAATAAGCTAAAAACCGAATAAAACTGAGCCGTTCGGCTCGCATTCCTCACCTTGCAAAAAACCTACAAAAACGATTTGGAATTTTTTCCCAAATATGGTAGAGTGGAATTGTTCGGTGTACGGGATCGTATAATTACCCACAACCAAACGTAGGAGGGACCGATAAACCCGCTCGCGGTCCCTCCTTTTTTTTGCAGAGCTTTTCTTTAGGAGGTTAAATTAAAATGTTGAAGCAATTTATTTTTGGATTGCTGCTCTTAGTTTGTGGTCCTTTAATGACGGCCACCGAAAGTTACGCCCTGGACGTACGAGATGTCTTAATTCAGGCTCGAATTTGCGTTGCTGCGGGTGGAACACCTTATACCTTCGAGTTTCATGGTAACACCGACATCGCTTGCTTCGTATCCTGAGAAATATTTTTTAATTTAAGGTCATTCTAATTCTTTAGAAGGGTTTTATGAAAAAGCTTATTATGTTTATGGGGTTTAGCGCGGTATCGGTGTTCCTGAATGTAAATCCGACACACGCGATGGACGTACGAGATTATTACCGATTAGTTCAAGCCTGTGTTGCCGCTGGTGGGTACCCTTTTATGATGGGCGACGAGTCTAAGAGTTTTTGGTGCCATACCGAACCATGGCATTGAGGGTGTCAGCGAATCCGGAACACACAGTTTACGCTTATTTTGTTTTACTCAATTGAAGTAGTTATGATGTACAGAGCTAGATTAATTTTGTTGTTTGTTATTGCTTTAACGATATCGGTTAATCACGCACATGCTTTAAAGGAAACTACTCGCGACAATTTCATATGTTGCGGGGAGGCCAGCGGCATGGCTGTGGGTTCTGGATGTGCTGGTGGAGATAAAACCGTATATTTTTTGTGTTTGGACTATTTGAATCAGCTTTAATTCCAATTCCACCGGGGATTTGGATTTGAGACACCCACTTATTACGTTTCCGGTAAGTTCCTGAAATTTCTTTGGAATCCCTCTTCACCTAATGACCGTTGGGATTGACACTTGCTCTGATGGTAAGCTTAGCCCACGGCACAAAAGCTTCGAACTTGGTGAAAGAACATTCCTTTGAATACATTCAAATTCTCGACCTGGAACGATCAGCTCTTTTCCCGACTTGGGGTTCCACGACCTGAAGGCGACCCCGAGCAGCTTTTCCAACAATTGATGGCATTTCGAAATGAGTGGTTCCTCCATCGGCGCCGATGCGATTTCACGGGGAAAGAGATTCTCAGTGCCTATCCGACAGGCGTACCGTTTCCAGTTTATACCAATGAGATCTGGTGGGGAGATGAGTGGGATCCCCTCGAGTTTGGCCGAGCGTACAATCCTTCGCGCGGATTCTTTGAACAGTTTGCTGAGCTCCAGCAGGTAGTCCCTCGGGAGGGAACATCGGTATTTCATTCGGAGAATTGCGATTACAACGGCCACATTCGAGAATCGAGAAACTGCTACATGAATTCACTCGTTCACAAGTGTGAAGACACTCATTACAGTTACTGGGTGGTAAACAACAAGGACATCGTCGATTGCTTGATGGTGAATAACAGCAACCTCGCTTATGAGTGCGTTGACTGTGACAATATCTTTGACTGTGTCGGACTCCAAGAATGTTACACCGTTCACGATTGCTACTTCAGTTATCAACTCCGCGGTTGTGAGTACTGTATCGGTTGTTCCAATCTGGTGAATAAACGCTACCACGTGGAGAATCGCCCAGTTTCGGAAGCTGAGTTTCGAGAGCTCAAGGCGCAGCTGCTAGACGGAACTCAGGCAGGCTTGCGGCTTGGAACCGAGCTTTTTCAGCGGGCGTATACGAGCGCAAAACACCGTGCCGTGCACAATGTAAATACCGAGAATGTCGTCGGCGACCATGTTCTTCGTTCAAAAAACTGTTACTACTGCTTTGACGGTTCCGAAAGTGAGGACGTCGCCTACACTATCTCCTTTGGCGCCTCGCGTAATATCTTTGGCTGTTATTCCGTTGGCTGGCCCGCCTGTGACGACGTCTACTGCTCTCTTGTCACGCGAGGGTCTCAGAATATCGCTTTTTGTTACTACACCTTCTACTCTTCGAATCTTCGTTACTGTGACAGTTCGATGAGTTCGCATGATTGCTTCGGCTGTATCGGCATGCGACGTGCCCGTTACTGTGTGCTCAACAAAGAGTACTCGAAGGACGACTACGAAGCGCTCGTCGGTAAGATTATCTCCCGGATGAAAGAAACCGGCGAATGGGGGAAATTTTTTCCGGGAGCCCTCTCTACCTTCCCTTTTAACGAGACGCCTGCAATAGAATACTTCCCTCTGCCAAAAGAGGAGGTGGTGCAACGTGGCTTGAAATGGCGAGAAGAGGAGACACCAACAGACCGGGCCAGAGCGGCTGATACTTTGCTCTGCGAAGAGAGCGGCAAGCCGTTTAAGCTCATTCGGCCTGAGCTCGACTTCTACCAGAAGTTAAACTTACCACCACCAAAATTCCACCCGATGACCCGCCACCGACACCGTCTCGCCCGGCGAAATCCGTATCGGCTCTACTTACGAAAATGCGAAGAGACAGGAGCGGAAATTGTTTCCTCCTTCGCACCCGGTCGGCCCGAAAAGGTGTATTCTGAGCAGG
>FKKE01000516.1_pt1 | contig 18291 bp, 18 predicted proteins | sample 1106331 | NCBI WGS metagenome assembly FKKE01 (sample SAMEA3931202, study PRJEB13176) | freshwater metagenome | biome: Drinking water system; feature: drinking water; material: freshwater | place: China | collected 2013-02-06 | reverse complement strand
GGCGGACGGCCTTCGAGCTGCGTAAGGCCGAAGAACGGGCCCATATCCTCGAGGGCCTCAAGATCGCGTTGGACAACCTGGACGCCGTGATCGCCCTGATCCGTCGCGCGCAATCTCCGGACGAAGCCCGCGCGGGCCTCATGCGGCAGTTCTCGCTGACCGAGATCCAGGCCAACGCGATTCTGGACATGCGACTCCAGCGCCTGACCCAACTCGAGCGGACCAAACTCGTTGAGGAGTATCAGGAAGTCCTGAAACAGATCGAGTATCTGAAATCCGTCCTCGCCAGTGAAGCCCTCGTCAGGACGATCATCAAAGACGAGCTGACCCAGATCCGCGAAACGTACAAGGACGATCGCCGGACGCAGATCGTCAAGGAAGAGGGCGAGATCAGCCTCGAAGACCTGATCGCCGAAGAAGAAGTCGTCGTGACGATCTCTCACGCCGGCTACATCAAGCGTAATGCGGCTTCGCTCTACCGGGCGCAGCGGCGCGGCGGCAAGGGCAAGATCGGCATGGGGATCAAGGACGAGGATTTCGTGGAAACCCTGTTCACGGCTTCGACGCACCAGACGCTGCTCTTCTTTACCGACGCAGGCAAGGTTTACTGGCTGAAGGTACACGAGATTCCGGAGGCCAGCCGCGCCGCGAAAGGCAAGGCGCTCGTGAATCTGTTGGCCTTGGCCGGGAGCGAGAAGGTCACGGCCACCTTGCCGGTCAAAGAATACCGCGAGGACCAGTACGTCGTCATGGCGACCAAGAACGGTCTTGTGAAGAAGACGGAGCTTTCGGCCTACAGCAATCCGCGACAGGGCGGTATCATCGCGCTCGGTCTGGAAGACGGCGACAAATTGATCGGGGCGCAGTTGACGGACGGCCAGCGGGAAATCCTGTTGGGAACGAAGCAAGGCATTACCATCCGCTTCGTCGAGGGCGAGGTCCGGCCGATGGGGCGTACCGCCTACGGCGTCAAAGGAATTACGCTCGAGGAAGGCAACGAAGTCATCGGCATGGAAACCATCACGCCGGATTCCACGACGTCCATCCTGACCGTAACCGAAGGCGGATACGGGAAACGGACCCCGGTTGGCGAATACCGTGTCCAGGGCCGGGGCGGCAAGGGCATTATCAGCGTCAAGACGACCGAACGGAACGGGCTGGCGGTCGGCTTCCTGCAAGTCAGGGACAGCGATGAAATCATGCTGATGGCGGCCCAAGGCAAGGTATTGCGCTGCAAGGTCGGCGACATCCGCGAGATCGGCCGAAACACCCAGGGCGTGAGGATCCTCGATCTCGAGAGCGACGATGATCGCGTCGTCGCCGTCGCCCGACTCGCGGACAGCGGCGAACGGGAAGAGCCGGGCTCCGAAGACGCTCCGGCCGGTCAATAGCGCGCTCCCAGTCCCTCCCCGTCCCTCCCATGGACCACGTCACGACCCAGGCGCCGCCTCCTCCACCCAAGAAACCCCTCGATATCGTCGTCAAGATGGCGCTTGGGGTGCTGATCGGCGGGTTCGCCCTGATTTGGGGCGGGATGTATCTCAGTCGACCCGATCGATCCATTCCACCCTTCAGTGTCGGCTCACAAAGCGGCGAGGTGGTCATGACGCATGTGCCTGGTGGAACGACCGACGAGCAGATCGGGATCTTGCTGCGGCGGTTCCGGAAACTCGGACGTCAGCCGGATGGCCTGGCCGCGATGAAGAAGATCCAACCGACGACACCGGGTGATCCTGCGGGGCGATACGGCCGTGTAATGCTGTACGTGTTCGACAACGCCGATTGGACCGAACCGGAAGTCCTCAAACGATTCCTGGCCGGCGATCCTTTGGTCGTGGCCGACATCGAAAAGGCGGTGAGGGGCTACTATCGCCTTCGGGGTGAAGAGGAGGAAGGGGGAGTTGGTCCCGTCCCGAAGGCGGGAGAGTACGACAGTACCGCGCGGGTGCTGTTCAAGGGACGCGTGACGGATCCGCTTCCGGTGGAGACGGAACCCGAGAAAGATACGTCGATATCACCTCTGTAAGCCGCTGCCGAAGCTCGGGGTCATGCACGGCGGACAGATGTTGGACCGCGTCCTCGGGCAGGGAGAGGCTGGGCCGATCCGGGGTCTGATCGACAAAAGAGGCGGGCGAGCCGGCAGCCGGAATTTCGCCCACACGGAACGCGATGTCGGTAACGAGCTCGGCCCCGGCCCGTTCATTCAGCTTGGCGATCAATGTCGGTTTCAGGTAGGTGAGTTGTTGCAGCCAGATCGAATTCCGCACGAGCAGGTACAGTTTCTTGAAGCGAATGTGCTGGGGCCAGGTATGGGAGGCGATCGGCTCCCCGACGAGCTCGGTCCATTGCTGTTGGAGACGCAGCTCGAAGAGGTGCGATTGCAGTCCGAGCCGTTTGGCCAATCCCGAGAGAATAGTCCCGAAGGGATCGAGAGAGCCGTGCGTACGCATGGCGAAATTGTAGCAAAACCGAGTGCAAAAGTGGAAAAGTTTGCACGCGAGACAGTTGGCGGAGAGCCCGACGACTTGTAACGTTACAACTCTCGACTTTCACACATCCCTCGAACGATGAAAGACAAGGATCAGAAACAAGAGCGAGTGGCGGCGACGAACCGCAAGGCTTTCCACGACTACTTCATCGAAGAAAGGTTCGAAGCCGGGATCGTCCTACAGGGGACGGAAGTGAAATCGCTGCGCGATGGACGGGCGAACCTGCAAGACAGCTATGCCTCGGCCCGGGACGGCGAGGTGTATCTCTACAATTGCCACATTAGCCCCTATAGCCACGGAAACATCATGAACCACGACCCGACGAGGCCCCGAAAGCTGCTGCTCCATAAGAAGGAAATCAACAAACTCATGGGCAAGACGCAACAAAAGGGCCTCACGCTCATTCCCCTCCGCATCTACTTCTCCAAGCGCGGTCATGCCAAAGTGGAGCTCGGTCTCGCCAAGGGCAAGAAACTCTACGACCGCCGCGAGTCCATCAAAGCCCGCGAAGCCGGCCGCGAAGTCGAACGGGCGATCAAGGAAAGAAAGTAAAGACGGCAGGTCCTGTCACCGATTCGAGGCACAACCGTCCTCGCACCCCGCCCGTTGTAGAGGAGCCCCGCTGGGGGTGGTCGTGCCTCGGATCGGTTCCATGTTTTCTGTCCATATAATGCATTGAAATTCTTGAAGAAGTAGACGGTGATCGGGCCAATCTCATTCGCCACTTGACTTTAGTTCTAACTAGAACTATCTTCCTGGGGTGCATTGAACCAATAGCTGGGAGGCGCCATGAAGACACTCTTTCAGACCGACGAGGGCTGGACCGGTATCATCTTAAGGATCACACTGGGACTCGTGATGCTGCCTCACGGGTTGCAAAAACTGCTGGGCTGGTACGGCGGGTTTGGGTTCGACGGCACGATGGGATTCTTCACGCAACAGATGGGCATGCCATGGCTCATCGCGTTCCTGGTGATCGTCGGCGAATCATTCGGTAGCCTGGCCCTCCTGGCGGGGCTACTGACGCGATTCACCGCTGCGAGCTTAGCTGTGATCATGCTGGGGGCGATCACGATGGTCCATCTGCCGCACGGGTTCTTCATGAACTGGTTCGGCAAACAGCAGGGTGAGGGTTACGAGTACCATCTACTGGTGATCGGAATTGCGGCCGCCTTGCTCGTCACCGGCGGTGGAAAATGGTCGGCCGACCGGGTGATTGCGGAGAAGATCTAACAGATTGAGCACAAGGAGACATCATCATGTACGTGGTACTGGGTGCGACGGGCAATACGGGATCTTCGGTGGTGGAGACGTTGCTGGGTAAGAAACAGCCGGTGCGGGTCATTGTCCGCTCGGCCGACAAAGGTGCAGCGTGGAAATCGAAAGGCGCAGAGGTCGCGGTCGCGTCGCTCGACGACGTGCCGGCGCTTGTGAAGGCCTTCGAGGGAGCGAAAGGCATCTACTTGATGGTGCCGCCCAATTATGGGGCGACCGCCTGGCTGTCGGAGCAACAGGCCCGGATGGATCGGGCGGCGGAAGCGGTGAAGAAGAGCGGGGTCGGGCAGGTGGTCTACCTATCGTCCATCGGCGGCCAGTTACCAGGCGGAACCGGTCCGATCAGGGCGGTCCATTATGGTGAGGGGAAACTGGCCGGAGCCGTGAAACATCTCACAATCCTTCGGCCTCCCTCCTTTATGGAAAATTGGGCACCGGTGATCGGCGCTGCGAAAGCACAGGGCGTCTTGCCGACATTCCTCGCGCCGCAGGTCAAGATTCCGATGATCTCGACGAAGGATATCGGTCGAATTGGAGCGGAACAGCTGATGGCCGGCGGGCAAGGGAGGAAGGTCGTAGAGCTCGCAGGGCCGGAGGAGTATAGCCCGGATCAGGCCGCGCGGGCCCTCGGCACGATTCTCGGCAAACAGGTCTCCGCGCAACTTGCGCCGTTGAGCGCGGTCGTCCCGACGTTCAAATCGTTCGGGTTTTCCGATGAAGCGGCACAACTTTTCGAGGAGATGTACACCGGCTTTTCGAAGGACACGATCGTCTATGAGCGTCCTGCAGCGGTCGTTCGCGGAACGATCACACTTCAAGAGGCCTTGCGGGCGATGGTGTGAGAAAGGACGGGATCATGACGACACAAATCGGAATCGAGAAGTCCGTACTCGGCATCTATCGGCCGGGATCGACTCATATGGTCGGTGACGGGTTCCCCGTTCGGAACCTCTTTCCGAGCAATGACCTGGATCGGGAAGTCGATCCGTTCCTCATGCTCGACTATGCAGGGCCGCAATACTTTTCACCGACGGACCATCCACGAGGGGTCGGCGAACACCCGCATCGAGGGTTCGAAACCGTCACAATCGTCTACGAAGGCATTGTGGCCCATCGGGATTCGGCGGGCAATGCCGGCGTGATCGGTCCCGGCGACGTGCAGTGGATGACGGCCGCTTCCGGCATCGTCCACGAAGAGTTCCATGAAAAGGAGTTTGCGAAACAGGGCGGGACACTCCATGCGATTCAGCTCTGGGTGAATTTACCGAAGGCCTCGAAGCTGTCCGCGCCTGGCTACCAAACGATCCTGAACGCCGATATTCCAGCCGTCGAGCTGGAGCATGGAGCCGGTCGGCTACGCGTGATCGCCGGTTCGTATCTGGGCCGCAAAGGACCAGCCCGCACGTTCACGCCCATCGAGCTCTACGACGTGGAACTGAAGGCCGGGAAGAGTGCCTCGGTGGCGTTTCCGGAAGGCTCCAACGCCTCGTTCTTCGTGCTACAGGGCCGCGCGTCTGCCAACGGATCTGACGTGGCCGGAGAAGCGGAGCTGATCGTCTTCAAGCAGGAAGGGTCGCAGGTGACGATCGAGGCGCAGGCGGACAGCCGGCTTCTGGTCATGGCCGGGAAGCCGATCGACGAACCGATTGCCCGCTACGGACCGTTCGTGATGAACACGAAAGCCGAGTTGATTCAAGCGGTACAGGATTATCAGGCCGGCAAGATGGGGCATCTCTCATGAGCGAGTCGTTCACCATCGACGTGTATTCCGACGTCGTCTGTCCTTGGTGCTACGTCGGCAAGAAACGCTTGGAGCGGGCATTGGCGACAACCGGCATCGGGGCGTGCGTCACGTGGAAACCGTTTCAATTGAACCCGACGATGCCCAAGGAGGGCATGGATCGTACGGCCTACCTTGAAGCAAAATTTGGGAGTCTCGACGCATTTCGACAATTGGAAGAGCATATGCTCGAGGCCGGGCGATCGGAGCAGATCTCGTTCGCGTTCGACAAAATTGCGCGGACGCCCAGTACCTTCTTGGCTCATCGACTCATCTGGTATGCCGGCCAGCGGAGTTGTCAGGATGCGGTCGTTGATTCGCTGTTCCGGGGATATTTCGAGGAGGGCGCGGATATCGGATCGTCACCCGTACTGATTCAGTTGGCTACGCGGGCCGGACTAGATGCCGAACGGTTTCTCCAAGGCGACGAAGGTACGGCAGAGGTCAAGGCCGAAGAGTCGGCCGGCCACAGGCTGGGGATTCGCGGCGTCCCCTACTTTGTGATCAACGGCGTCTATGCCTTGTCCGGAGCTCAGCCCGCAGAGCGGTTCGTCGCAGCATTCAAACAAGTTGAAGCGGATCAGGCGGCAAGAAAGGCGGGTGTCTGATGGCAGTGCAAGTCTATGGCTGCAACCACATCGTCATCGAGGTGACCGACGCCAAGAAGGCGGTGAAGTTCTACTCGGACGTCTTCGGGCTGAAAATGCTGCGGGGCGGTGAAGGGGCGGCTTGGTGCAAGCTCGGCGAGCATCAGTTCATGGCAATCTTCGAGGTTGAAGAACTCCAACCGGATCGGGTGAAACACTTCGGCCTGATGGTGCGTGACGCGCGGCAGATCAAAGAAGTCAGAAGGAAACTGACGAAGAAGTACAAATTGAAGATGCGGCCACACTTCCGCTGCGACTTTCGCGATCCCTGGGGCAATCGGATTCAGGTCGGCGATCTCTCGGACGAATCGCTGGTTTGGTTGCTTCCCTATCAAGAAGTCCAGAAGGTCGGTATTACGTTCGGTGCACGACGCACAGCGAGGACATGATGCCAATCCTTCGGACGTCGCTGTCTGTCATTGGAGCGTGACCGTGAAAGCCCACTATCTCGGCCACGTGGTCTTCTACGTGAAGGATCTGGAGCGTTCGCTGGCGTTCTATCGCGATCTGCTGGGATTCAACGAAGTGGGAAGGATTTTCAGCGGCGCTGCCGCCGCACTGACCTCCGGTCGGACGCACCACGAGCTGTTGTTGATTCAGGTCGGCGACGCGCCCGGACCGTTGCACGGACACCGACGGGGTCTCTACCACATCGGGATTAAAGTCGGTGACAGCTTAGACGAATTGCGCGCGGCGAAGCACGAGCTGGAGAAAGCAGGAGTTTCAATCGACGGCATGAGCGATCATACTGTCAGCCAGAGTCTGTACCTGCGCGATCCGGACGGCAACGAGGTCGAACTCTACGTGGACGCGGACGAATCGGCGTGGAAGAACAATCCGGGAGCCGTCGTGTCACCGATCAAACCGCTGTTTCTTTAATCGATCGAAAAGGGGATTGTCCGTGGAAAAGCTCACCATGGCTGCCGAACAGCCGGCGGTGTTGTCGTTGAATCCCGGAACGTATTACTGGTGCCGCTGCAGGCGTTCGAAGAGCCAACCCTTCTGCGACGGCACACACAAGAATTGGTAGGCGAGGGCTCCGGTCGTCTCAGAGTGGAGAATTGGCCCGGTAACAAGGTAGACTGGCCGAGAAGTAACGTATGTTCTCAACACTGTCATATAAGGGTCTTTTCCTGGCCGTGCTGACGCTCTCTTTATTGAGCGCTGGCTGCAAAGAGAACGCGGGCTCCGCTCCAGCTCCACAGACGCCGCAGGTCGAGGTCATCACGGTTTCCACCCAGACCGTCCCGGACGAACCGGAGTTCATCGGCCAGGCTGAGGCTTCCCGTCCCGTCGAGATCCGTCCGCAAGTCACCGGGCTGATCAAGGCCGTCCTCTATCAGGAAGGGCGCGACGTCAAGAAAGGCGATCGGCTCTATCAGATCGACCCGGTTCCGTTCCAAGCGGCGGTGGCCAGCGCCAAGGCGAAGATCGCCCAGGCCGAAGCCAAAGTCGTGCAGGCCCGACAGGACCTGGCCCGTGTCAAACCGTTGTTGGCCGAGCAGGCCGTCAGCCAGAAGGATGTGGACGATGCGGTGGCTGAAGAACTCTCCGCGAAAGCCACCATGCAGGGCGCCAAGGCCGACCTCATCAAGGCGCAGTTCGACCTAGACAACACCATGCTCATGGCTCCCATCGACGGGCTGATCGAACGCAGCCGCTACTATGAAGGCCGGCTGGTCTCCGCTCAGACCGATCTGCTGACCGTCATCCATCGGGTCGATCCGATGTATGTCGTCGTGAGCATTCCCGAAACGTTCCTGTTGAAGCGCCGCCGCGACATCGAAGAGAAGAGGATCACGCATCCAGGCGTCTATCAACTGCGCGGCGAACTCGTCCTTCTGGACGGGACTGTCTATCCGCACGAAGGGCTGCTTGATCTGATGGAGCCGGGACTTAGGACCGAAACCGGCGCACGGGTCGTCAGGATGACGGTGCAGAACCCGAAGCGCGCGTTGCTGCCCGGCCAGTTCGTCAAGGTAAGATTCAAGGGGGACGCGAAACCCAACGTGATATTGGTACCGCAACGGGCGGTGCTTCAGGGGCCTCAAAGTCCGTTCGTCTATGTCGTCGGCCCTGAAGAACGGGTGGAAATCCGGGGCGTGCAGGCCTCCGCCTGGCAGGGCGACCAGTGGCTCATCGATTCGGGGTTGAAAGCCGGAGAACGTGTCGTCGTGAACGGCTTGATGAAGATCGGTCCGGGCGCCCCGGTGAAAGCCGTGCCGCTCGGTGACGCGTCCCCTGCAACTGCGCCTCCCGCCGGCCCACCGAAACAGGGATAACCAGTGACATCGCACGTCTTCATCGATCGACCGATCATGGCCTCGGTCGTGTCCATCGTGATCGTGGTCATGGGCTTGTTGTCGGTGCAGTTCCTCCCCGTGGCGCAATTTCCGGAAATCACGCCTCCTGTCGTCCAGATCGACGCGGACTACCCCGGCGCCTCCGCCGAAGTCGTCGCCGATTCGGTAGCCCGTCCCATCGAAGTGCAACTGCCCGGCATCGACAACCTCGTCTACTTCGACAGCACCAGCAGCAACGACGGGCATGTCACGATCAAGCTGACTTTTGAGATCGGCACGGACCCGGACATCGCCCAGGTCCAAACCCAGAATCGCGAGAAGCTCGCGGAACCGCAACTGCCTCCGGAAGTGATCCGGCAGGGCGTGTCGGTCAAGAAAATGTCCCCCGACCTTGTGGCGGTCATCGCACTGAAATCCACCGACCCGAATCACGACGCCGTTTTTCTGTCGAACTACGCCATTCTCAGACTGGTGGATAATCTTCGCCGCGTCAAAGGTGTCGGCGACGCCATGGCCTTCGGCCAGCAGAACTACAGTATGCGGATCGTTCTCAACCCGTTGCTGATGGCCCGTTTGAGCCTGACGCCGACGGACATCGCTACGATCATCCGCGAGCAGAACCGTGACTATCCGGCCGGGACGATCGGCCGGGAACCGGCGTTGAAGGGGACCGAACTGACGATTCCTGTCATCACGAAGGGACGCCTGACCGAGATCAAAGATTTCGAAGAACTCATCGTGCGGGCCCTGCCGGACGGCTCGATCGTCAGACTGAAAGACGTCGCCCGCATCGAACTCGGGGCGCAGTCCTACTCGCTGGAAGGCCGCTGGAACAGCAATCCGACGACCTTCATTCTCACCTTCCTGGCGCCTGGCGCCAATGCGTTGGATACGCTCCGGCGGACGCGCGAGCAGATGAACGAGTTGGCCAAGGATTTCCCGCCCGGTGTGTCCTATGACATTCCCTACGACACGACCAAGTTCATCGAGGTCTCGATCAAGGAAGTCGTCAAGACGCTGCTGGAGGCGATGATACTTGTCGTACTGGTGGTCTATCTATTCTTGCAGAGCTGGCGCACGACGATCATCCCGACCGTCGCAGTGCCGGTGTCGCTGATCGGCACCTTCGTGGGCCTCTACGTGCTCGGCTTTTCCGTCAATACGATCACGCTGTTCGGGATGGTGCTCGCCATCGGGATCGTGGTCGACGATGCGATCGTCGTGGTCGAGAACGTCGAACGGCACATGCGTGAGGACCGGGTCTCGCCGAAGGAAGCGGCGAAGCGCGCCATGGCGGAAGTCACGGCGCCGGTCATCGCCATCGTGCTGGTGCTCGTGTCGGTCTTCGTACCGGTCGGGTTTATCGGCGGCATCACCGGCGCGCTCTACAAACAGTTTGCTGCTACCATCGCCATCTCCGTCACCGTGTCGGGGTTCGTCGCCCTGACGCTCAGCCCCGCCCTCTGCGCCATGTTCTTGAAGCCGCAGCACGGCGAGAGGGGCGGATTTTGGAGATGGTTCGACCGTGTTTTTGCCGGCACCCAGCATGGTTATACCGGCATGGTCGCCAAGATGGTCGCGCGCCCTATCCGAGTCATGGCTCTGTTCGGCCTGGTGCTGCTGGCCTCCACGTGGATGTTCACTACGCTGCCGCGCAGCTTCTTGCCGGAGGAAGACCAGGGCTACTTCATCGTGGTGGCTCAGTTGCCGGACGGAGCCTCGAAGCAACGGACCGATGCGGTGCTCGAGCGGATCGAGCGGTTCTTCCAAGGCAATCCGGCCGTCCACTCGACCGACGCCCTCTCGGGTCAGAACTTCGTGTTCGGGACGAGAGGACCGAACGCCGCGACGATGTTCGTGCCGCTCCATCTCTGGGAGAAGCGTCAAGAACCGCACATGCACGTGCAGGCGCTGATCGGGATGGCCTACGGCGAGTTCGAGAAGATTCCCGAAGCTCTGCTCTTGGCCTTCAACGCTCCTTCGTTGCGCGGGGTCGGGTCGGTCGGCGGGTTCTCGGCACAGCTACAGGATCCGAGCGGGGGCGACTTCAAGAAATTTGCCGCGGTGGCCCAGGAGTTCGTGGCACGCGCGCAGAAGGAGCCGGCTATCGGTCAGGTCGGCACGAATTTCCGCGTGTCGGCGCCGCGCCTCTACGCCAACGTGAACCGAGAACGGGCGAAGGCGCTTGGTATTCCGATTTCGGACATCTTCGATACGCTCCAGGCATACTTTGGCACGTTCTACATCAACGACTTTCTCAAATTCGGACGGATCTATCACGTCCAGACGGAAGCCGACGCGGAATTTCGCTCTAACCCCAAGGACATTTCGCGGATCTACGTGCGCGCCCAGACTGCGCAGGGGAACAATATGATCCCGCTCGATACGGTTGTGACGACCGAATATCAAAGCGGCCCCGACCCGGTGAATCACTTCAACGGCTACAATACGGCGCTGGTGCTGGGAGCCGCCGCGCCCGGTTACAGTTCAGGACAGGCGCTAGACGCGCTGGATCGTGTCGCGAAAGAGGTGCTGGTGCCGCAGGGCTACGCGATCGACTGGAGCAACATTTCGTTCCAGGAGCGCCGGGTCGGCGGGCAATCCAATCAGGTGTTCTTGATCGGCCTCTTGATGGTATTCCTCGTCCTGGCGGCGCAGTTCGAAAGCTGGGCCGTGCCCTTCGCGGTGATTCTGGCCGTGCCGTTCGCGATCTTTGGAGCCTTGGGCGCCGTATGGACGCGGGGCTTCACGAACGACATCTATTTTCAGATCGGAATGGTGACGTTGATCGGGTTGTCGGCCAAGAACGCGATTCTGATCGTCGAGTTCGCCAACACGAGGTACGAAGCCGGCAAGCCGCTGATCGAAGCGGCGGTGGAAGCCGCGCGGCTTCGGTTCCGCCCGATCATCATGACCTCCATGGCGTTCATCTTCGGCATGTTCCCGCTCGTCGTGGCGTCCGGCGCCGGGGCGGCCAGCCGCCAGTCGATCGGGACCGGCGTGCTGGGCGGGATGTTGGCCGCGACGTTCCTGGCGATCTTCTTTGTGCCGTTGTTCTACGTCTTGATCAGGAAACTGACGGGCCGTCACGCGTCCCAGCCGGTCGTAGAGGGTGCCATCGACTTGATTCCGGAGCGAGATGTCTAAACTCCGCACATACTCCATGCTTCTCGCGTCGCTGGTCCTTTCGTCCTGCGCCCTGGGCCCGGATTACGAGCGGCCGCAGGGGGATCAAACGGATAGATTCAGGATGGCGACGGCCGCGCCGGATGCTCCTTCCCTGGCCAACCTCCCCTGGTGGGAATTGCTGAAGGACGAGGAGCTCCAGAAGCTCGTGCGCATCGCGCTCGAGGAAAACAAGGATCTTCAGCGAGCCGCGGCCACGGTCGAAGAGTTCCAAGCGCGCGCCCTCGTCGCGAAATCGGATTTCCTGCCCATAGTCACCACCTCGGGCAATGCGCCGGCCTTTGGGCGCAAAACCGTCTTTCTGTTTCCCGGATTTGCCAATCCATTCAACTACTATCTCCAGGGAAATCTCTCGTGGGAGATCGATATCTGGGGGCGCATCCGCCGGTCCACCGAAGCGGCAAGGGCCGAGCTGCTGGCGCGCGAGGAGAACCGTCGGGCCGTCGTGCTGCAATTGGTCAGCGGAGTAGCGGAAGCCTATTTCAACCTTCTGCAGTTCGACATGCAGCTCGACATTGCCAGGCGGACGCAGCAATCCTGGGACGAGTCCGTCCGCATCGCACAAGCGCGGCTGCGCCAGGGCATGACGTCGAAACTGGACGCCGACCAGTTCGAAGCCGAGCGGGCGAACGCCGCCGCCCGGACCGCCGAACTCGAACGGCAGATGGTACAGGCGGAAAACCACCTCAGTGTGCTGTTGGGCCGAAAACCCTTTGCGATTCCCCGGGGTAAGTCGCTGACAGAGCAAGTAGTACCGCCGGACGTGCCGCCGGGATTGCCCTCCGAACTGCTGCAGCGGAGGCCGGATTTGCTCCAAACGGAGCAAGAACTCGCGGCGGCGACCGCGCGGATCGGTGCGGCGAAGGCCGACCGGTTCCCGAAGATTTCGCTGACGGGGCTCCTCGGCTCCGCCAGTCCACAGCTCTCACGATTCTTCACCGATCCGGCGAGCTATGGCGCGGCGGGTGCCGGCTTCACGGGGCCGCTCTTGAACGGTCAAGTCCTGGGTTTCCAGCAGGAGGCGGCGGAGGCCCAGGCAAGAGAGGCGCTTGCCCAGTATCAACAGACCGTACTGACGGCGTTTCGTGAAGTGGAGGACGCCTTGGTCGCGGTCCGCACGGCGCGTGCGCAGAACGAGGCCCAGCAGGCTCAGGTCGCGGCGTTGCAGTCGGCGCTCAGGCTGGCCGAGCTACGCTACAAGGGTGGACTGGCCAATTACCTCGATGTGCTTGTGGCCAGACGCAATCTCTTCGAGGCTGAGTTGGCCATGACTGGGTCCCGCCGCCTGCACCTCGTGTCTGTCGTGCAGCTCTACAAGGCTCTCGGCGGTGGATGGTCCCCGGACATGACGGGACGGGATAGCAAGAAGGAAGGATGAGACGATGGAGAAACCGGCCAACTCCGACCATCCCATTCATGACCTGCTGCGTCGGCGCTGGAGCCCCCGCGCGTACGATGAACGGGGGATCGAACCGGAAAAGATCCGAAGCCTCTTTGAAGCGGCGCGATGGGCGCCGTCCTCCAACAATGAGCAACCCTGGCGCTTTCTCGTCGCGACCAGAGACCAGTCTTCGGATTACGAACGGTTGCTCGCCTGTCTGCTCGAAGGCAACCGCAAGTGGGCCTATCGGGCTCCGGTCTTGATCCTCACGGTTGCGGCATTGAATTTTGAGGATGACGGCAAGCCCAACCGCCATGCTTTGCACGACACGGGCCTAGCAACCGAGAACCTCGTGTTGCAAGCGACCGCGAGCGGGCTCGTTGCTCATCAGATGGCAGGGTTCGATGTCGAGAAAGCCCGCACCGCCTGCGCGATCCCGCCGGGCTTCGAGCCGGTGGCAGTGATCGCCGTCGGCTATCCCGGTGACCCCACCGTTCTCCCGGACTATCTGCGTGAGCGGGAACTGAAGTCCCGCGAGCGAATGCCGGCGCGGGAGTTCGTCTTTTCGTCACGATGGGGCCAGACTTCGACGCTCACCGGATAGATCGTGAAAGGCTCGGACGAGGCGATCCGACATCTCTCCCAGGTCGATCCGGTCATGAAGCGGCTGATCCGTGGAGTCGGACCCTGTATGCTGAAACCACGGATCAGACGCTCGCCGTTCGAATCACTGGCCCGCGCGATCGCGTACCAGCAGCTTCACGACAAGGCCGCGGAAAGCATTCTTCGACGCTTCATCGCCTTGTTTCCCGGCCGACGCTTTCCTTCTCCAAGAGCAGTCCTTGCGATGGATGAGCGATCGATTCGCGCCGCCGGATTCTCCGGATCTAAAATTGCGGCGCTCCGGGATCTGGCGGCAAAAACCTTGGACGGTACCGTCCCGAACGGTCGAATCATCAAACGACTTGACGACGAGGCGATCGTCAGACAGTTGGTCGAGGTGCGCGGGATCGGCCGTTGGACCGCGGAGATGTTGCTGATCTTTCAACTGGGCCGTCCGGATGTGTTGCCGGTTGGTGACTTCGGCGTGCGAAACGGGTTCCGCATCGCCTACAGTCGCCGTTCGATGCCGACACCCAAAGCCGTGTTACGATACGGAGAACGCTGGAAACCCTATCGAACGGTCGCTTCGTGGTACTTGTGGCGTGCGGCGGATCAGGAAAAGGCGCGCAGGGAGACGGGTCGTGTGGCACCGGTTCAACTGTAGAGAGGGCGAGGAACAAAATGGCGTCACTCAGCGGCAAGGTGGCGATCGTAACGGGAGCGTCCAACGGTATCGGCCGGGCGATCGCGGAACGATTCGCGGAGGACGGCGCGATCGTCGTCGTCAACTATGCAAAGAGCGCCGATAAGGCTCAGCAGGTCGTTGCCGGCATACAGGCGAAAGGCGGGAAAGCCGTGGCGGTGCAGGCGGACATGAGCATCGTCTCCGACGCGCGCAGGCTCGTCATCGATGTGGTGGCGCAGTTCGGCCGGTTGGACATCCTCGTCAACAACGCAGGAAAGTTTCTGCCGAAGCGGTTGGCGGAGACGACGGAAGCGGAGTTCGAACAGGTGATCGCGTTGCATGCGAAAGACCCGTACTTTGCCATGCAGGAAGCGGCGAAGGTCATGACACAAGGGGGCCGCATCGTCAATATTTCGACCGCCGGGACCCACATGAATTTTCCCGGAGCCACCGCGCATCTGGGTAGCAAGGCGGCGCTGGAGCAGTTTTCTAAAGGACTGGCGCAGGAGTTGGCCGCCCGAGGAGTGACGGTCAACGTGGTGTCGCCTGGCATCACGGATACTGGGGTACTGTCGGATGAGTACAGGAAATATGGGATCCAGTCTTCACCGCTCAAGCGGCTGGGTACGTCACAAGACATCGCCGATGCGGGGGCCTTCCTTGTGAGCGAAGAAGCGCGATGGATTACGGGACAGAATATACAAGCGGGCAGCGGGATTGTGATGTAGGAAGGAGCAAGCAATGGCACGACAGAACGTTTCGACCGGCGGTCCCTGGGAAGGCAAGATCGGGTATTCACGGGCGGTCCGCATCGGCGCCCACGTCGCGGTATCTGGCTCGACGGCCATGACGCCGTCTGGTCTCGTCGGCAAGGGCGATCCTTATGCGCAGACGATCCAGACATTTAAGACGATCGAATCGGCACTCAAGCAGGCCGGCGCCTCGTTGAACGATGTCGTCAGGACCAGGATCTATATGGCCAATATCGATCAGTGGCAGGAGGTCGGGCGCGCACACGGCGAGATTTTCGGCAGTATCAGGCCAGCGACGACGATGGTCGAGGTCAAGCGGTTGATCGACCCTGAGATGCTGGTCGAGATCGAAGCAGACGCGATCGTCTCCGCCTAACCCTCGTTCATGGCGAATCTCCTCTACAACTGGATTGATCAGAATATCCTCTCGCTCGGCCGGGACATGCGGCTCTCCTACCTGCCGCCGCTCATGGTCTATGTGGCCTATGGAATTTCCGGCCTGACCGGTATCGTCGGCACCTTCTTCGTCAAAGACTACCTCGGTCTGTCTGCATCATTTTTGGCCGCATTGGGGTTTTGGGCCGGCATTCCCTGGGCGTTGAAGATGCCGATCGGCCATACGGTCGATCTGCTCTGGCGGTGGAAAAGTTGGCTGGTCGGTCTAGGTGCTGGATTGCTGGCCGCCAGCCTCGGCATCATGGCGGCCTTGATCGGCAATCGCGAAGCCATGACCGCGATCCTGTCGGCCGAGATCTGGTTCGTTATCAGCGCCCTGCTCTCCCCGATCGGGTATGTGATTCAGGATGCGGTGGCCGATGCGATGACCGTCGAGGCTGTCCCGCGTGTGAATGAGCAGGGCCAACCATTCGATGAGTCGACCCGCAAACTCATGCACACCACGATGCAGACGCTCGGCCGTGTGGCGATTGTCGGAGGCGGGATCATCGTCGCGCTGATCAACGTCTACATCTTCAGCGGCACGGAGGGCTTGCCCCAGACCGAGCTCGTCCGCCTCTACAAGCAGGTCTATCTGATGGCGCTGGCCATCCCCTTTGTGTCCGTGCTTGGCGTCGGTCTCGCCTGGTGGTTGAAATGGCAGCACAGGCAACGGCTGTTGGCGCAGGGATTTCCACGAGAGCGGGCGGATCAGATGGTCGATGTGCGGGGCGATGGGAGCGAGGCGACCGAACCCAACTGGTGGATCCTCGGCGGAAGTCTTGCATTTGTCCTCTTCACCATGACCGTCGGCTTGGGCAGGTTTCCGTACAGCGAGGAAATCGTGTTCGCAGGTTCAATGGGGATCGTGCTGTTCCTGATGACGAAGCTCGTACGCGAATTAGAGCCGGACAAGCGGTTCACGCTGGTCGGGACGGCCGTCGTCGTCTTTATCTTCCGGGCGATACCAGGGACCGGTCCCGGGACGACCTGGTGGATGATCGATCAACTGAAGTTCGATCAGCAGTTTCTCTCGGTGCTGTCGCTGATCGGCAGCACACTCACATTGGTCGGGATGTTCGTGTTCCGGCGTTTCATGGCTGAGCGGTCGATCGCCTATGTAGTGGGATTTCTGACCGTGATCGGGACGATTCTGACGGTCCCGATCGTCAGCATGTACTATGGCTTCCACGAATGGACGGCCAAGATGACCGGCGGGATCGTCGATGCACGGTTCATTGCGTTGATCGATACGGCGCTGGAATCGCCGCTGGGCCAGATCTCCATGATTCCAATGCTCGCCTGGATCGCCAACAGCGCTCCGGCCAATCTCAAGGCCACTTTCTTCGCCGTCATGGCTTCGTTTACCAATCTGGCCCTCTCGCTGAGCCAGCTCGGCACGAAGTATCTCAACGAGATCTTCGTCGTCACCCGTGAAGTCCGAGAGCAGACCTCCGGTGTAATCCAAACTCCCGCGGACTATAGCCAGCTCGGCGACCTACTCATCTGGCAACTATTCCTTGGGTTAGCGCTCCCATTTGTGGCGATATTATTTGCCAAAGTCACCCGCTTCAAAAGCGCCTAGCGGCCCGGCCAACATCGCAGATCCACTGCCGTCGCGAACCTCACAATTACCCCTGGCGGCGTATGAAGTTGAGAAGGCTGCCGCGGTTGAGGACGCTGTCGGGGTCTGCGAAATGAAGCGGCAAATCGGTGCAGCGATAGCCCTGTCGTGCGAGCTTCGCGCTGATTTCGCCGGCTCTGTGGCGGCCTGGATCCGCGAGCAGTATTTGGCAGGTTGGTCTCGCATGGTCAGCCAGAAAACCGGCGAGCTGTGCAGGATGATCCCGTTCGTACAAAAGGTCGCTGCCGATGATCAGATCGAAGCGACCGAGTTCGAGAGATGGTTCAAGCCACGGTGCGTTGAAGAAGGGAATGGGCGTGAGACCATTGAGATCTGTGTTGTGGCGGAGAAATTCTCCAGCCAGTGGATGGTAGTCGCAAGCCGTGATGTCCGCGCCGCGTTGTTGGAGCACGAGACTGGGCAGGCCGATCCCACAGCCGACTTCAAGGATGTGTTTGCCCGTGACAGGAAATCGAGTCATCTCCTCGGCGAGCGCGAGCCCTGCCGGCCAGACGACACCGAAGATGGGCCAGGAGGCGGAAGAGATCCCTGCCCGTTCCGCGCAGCCGTCGGGGTCTGAGAACTGCTGCCGGTCGCGCAGTGTGCGAATGTGGTACGACGCCGGCCCGATCTGATACTTGGTCGTCTCGACCTCGTAGCCTAATGCCTTCGTGTCCACGTACGAGTGAGCATAGACCCTTCTGGAGGCCGGGGCTATGGAATTCGTGGTCATAGGCTTATGGGGCTGGCGTCGTGTTCTCACGGGGTCCTAGCATCCCCTTGACCCCTGCGGTATCATGAGCATCTAGAAAGAAGCTGGATTTGCCTGAAGGGCCTGCCTCGTCATGCAGGTTGTTCAAAATGGCTGTCCAGCAAGGCCGCAGCGAGCGAGATGCTGAGGCGTACTTCCCAGTACGTTGAGGCATTGAGCGAGGCGAGAACGCAGCTGGCGGTCATTTTTAACAACCTGAACAAAGGGGGGCGACCGGTTTCGACGGGGATACTGACGTCACCGCCGCATGTCGAGCTCTCGGGGACTCGTAAAACTCCGGGAAAATGCAACTGCCAATCAAGAACTGGCACTCGCAGCCTAATTTAGGCTGAGACGTCCTTCCATCTGAGGCCCGCGGG
>FKKE01006205.1_pt1 | contig 18313 bp, 14 predicted proteins | sample 1106331 | NCBI WGS metagenome assembly FKKE01 (sample SAMEA3931202, study PRJEB13176) | freshwater metagenome | biome: Drinking water system; feature: drinking water; material: freshwater | place: China | collected 2013-02-06 | reverse complement strand
ACTCCTTGATCGCTTGGATCAGGCTATTGACCCAGAAGGGATAGAGGGAGGGGCTGATATTCCACTTCTTCTTGCTATGGCTTTCGGCGATCTTGTCGAGGGATTTGGTCCCGAACGAATTGCCCTGGCCGTGCATGATGACCATGGTGAGGCCGGATCGTAGGAGCCCTTTCTGTCTGGCCATGTCCGTATGCGCGAACATCGGCGCGATGGAGGGATTGCTGGCAAGAAAGATCTGATAGAACCGATCCAGGAACTTCGAGTTGACGGTGCAGCGGCCAAAGCTTTTCTCCACTTCCGATTGAGCCATGGGATCCTCCCCCTACGCTTGAATTGCTCCGACGAATGATGGTGGACCACAATCTGCCTCGCCGGATCGCCTGAAGCAGATTGCAGAGAACCGGCCTGATAAGTGGGTTTATCGGTGTGACACCGTGACGACTAAATCAGGATAGCCTCCATGAGCCTCCTCGACACTTCAATTTCTACGCATTGACCCCTTCTCCCCTATGTCACCCTCCCCGCGGCCAAGCCGCCCGACTCTGGCCAAGTAGGGCCATTCGGCGGGTGGCAGCCAACATCACTCACCCCCTTGTCTAAGAGTCTGAACAGCTCCACGCGCAGAACGGGCATGGACTGTCACGTGCGTCGTGGCGGGAGGGAGAAGAAACCAATGATCAGTGGGGGAATGCTCATCCGTCGAGCTTGAGCAGCGGTCAATGCGGGAGAAGACCAACCGCCCCGCTCGTGCAGTACCTTTGGCAGCCTCTGCGAGCCTTCAGAGCAGTGGATGTTCCTCTTTTTCAGGCCCTTCCGGAAATTGTGTGGGGGAAGTCGATGGCCCCGGCTGACGAAGGGCAGACTCTCCGGGTTGCATCGTGATGCGTTGGTGTCAGGAAGCTGATCCAGGTCGTCCTGTTGGCCACCGCGACTGTGAGGCGACGCGGGAGCGTCATACCGTCGCGGCGGCACCGGGATCAGCTTTTGTCTGCCCCATGCCCGCCATGACGCAAACCCTCCGTGTCCGCCCTTCCAGCCGGGGTTGGCACGATTGCACCCCGTCCGATCACCCACTCAAATTCCGGAAGAGCCCTTTTTCATTCAGGATCAGCGGAAAAACGCCACGGGCCACCGCTTGGTAGTAGCAAACGGTGGCCCGTGGGAGGCGCTTGGGGCGCCGTACGGCAACTGTTCAGTTGTGCGTGGACCCGTTGCGCGTGAGCTCGCCAGGCTTCTCGCCGGGGGAGACCTTGTCAATCCCAGGCGCTTGTGTTCCTCAGGCTCGCGGTCGCTCCAGCTTCGTCTGATGACGTCGGCTACGTGGCTCATGTGCCGTGAGGCACAGCCGTAGAGGAGCACCGGCGAGCATGACCGAGCGAAAGCCTGCGCTCATCTCGTCGGGCCGTCAAAACCAGGTGGAGTCCGGTCTTCCATCGTGGACCTCCTCCTTGCTTGGGAATCGCGCCAGGAACCTCTTCTTCACACGACAGAGCTCTGACCGCTCCTGGGGCGCCATCGAGTTCGTCTGCCTTTTCTCCTTTTTCCTATAATCCGTCAAACTTCTGAGACTCTCCTTTCCCTTAGACACTCTCGAATGCCAGCGTTTCTTCACTGGGTTCGGATATCTATCGTCTCTTCGACCAAGCGACGACCTCACAAAAGCTGAGACGCCGGCGACCGCCTCCAGCTCTTCAAGTTCCCGACGGCCCCTGCGTGGCGCTTAGGGCACCTGTCAGCTTTCGATCTGTCCAGATTTTTCGTAGACCCGCTTCAGCGGAGGGAAAAGGGATGACCAGTCGGGGGAGGGCTCGACCTCCCAAAGCTTCACCTTCTCAGGCCTTCGCGGTTCTCCGTTCGGGCAGTGGGGTGCGACGATGTCGCCGAGGCCATGATGGCCGTGCCTGGGGAGAATCGGTCGGCATGACCGATCAGTCACCCGCCCTGCCTGGGCGGGCCAACCGGTCCGGGGGCGTCAGATCGCTCATGCGCACCTCCTTTCTTCATGGAGTAAAGCGGGCAATCTAGATGGACAGCCGCGCGCTGCCCCGACCCCCGCATGCTGCACGATGCATTGACGAAATCACCGTACGCCTGTCGCAAAACTCTGTCAAGAGGGAGGTAGTTGTTGTCAGTGATCGGCAAGAGAATGGACCACCCATCGCGTTCGGGCTGCTCCCTAGGCAGCCTGGACTCTTGACAGCCTTTTTCATAGGTGTCCCTATTTCTTCTACTTGTTAGGCGGCACGCTAGTAGAAGCCTCAACATCTATTGTGAAAAGCGCGCCCCAAACAACGATGTTGAGGTAACCAGCAGCGGAGCGCTCTCCACTTCGATAGCGTTGAGAGAAACTTGGAGCTAGTCTAGAACAGGTTTCGCCTTTTTCAAGATTCGCCTGATCAGGAGCGGTAAATCCTCATGTCGGTGATTGAAACGGAATTCCATCTCTTTCAGGTAGAGCACGAACTGGCTGCGGGGGATGCCATAGTACCGCTTCAGTTTGGTCTTGGCATAGCCCCAGAAGTTCTCGATGCCATTGATGTGTCGGCGCCGGCTCGTGGCGAATCCTTCTCCGTGATTGATCCGGTAGTGCCGATAGCCTTCCGTGATCAGCCTGTCATAGCTGGAGAATTGGTCCGAGTAGATCGTGCTGCCTTTGGGCACCTTTTGGCGGATCACCGCGCGCAGGGTCTCTCGGGTCACATTGGGGACCGGCCGGGTGTACACCTTGCCCCGCCGCTTCAGGAGCCCGAAGACGGCCACTTTGCCCGCAGCGCCACGGCCCCGGAGGCCCTTCCGGTGCCCGCCAAAGTAGGACTCGTCGGCTTCGACTTCGCCCCGCAGGGGAGACCGGCACTCACACTCCCACGCCACGTGCTGGCGGATCACCTGATAGACCCGCTCGGCACTGTGGCGGTGAATCCCGATGACGCGAGCCGCCTTCAAAGCGGGGACCTCCAACGCGAAGAAGTCAATGAGCCGACGGAGTTGTCGGTTCGACAACTTGCTTCGAGCAATGAGTCGCTTGCTCATAGAAGCAGCCTAAATGGCTAGGCTGTTCTAGACAAGCTCCAGAAACTTTATCTTCGTGCAACGCTGATATTCATCGGATTATCTCTATCCATGGCAATGAAGATGCCAAAGTTACCGAAGCCTGTCTTTGTTATCGTGCACGAGGGAGTACATCCATTTGGACATGTGCAGGTGCTACATGAACCACCACTAGGTTCGCAGCCTGTAGGGGTCAATCCGGAACAGGTGTTATTCGGGTTGCTGGGATCCAGAACAGTTGGTATGCCGGAGCAGCTTGATGAGCAGCTGGTATTCACGCTGAACCTACCGCCACGAGAACCACCGCCCGGCTTGAGAAAGATTACTGTCGTTTGCGATGAAACAGTGCCGACGACGATTCCTTTGTCGTTCTTGATGGGCTGTCTTACTACCTCTTTCGCTTCCACCTTTTCCGCCTGGTCAAGGAGTTTCTTTTCTTGCTCTTGGGTTATAAGCCTGAGTTCTTCGGCGTTGGAAGGGCTTATTGAAGGGGTTTTCGACTCGCATCCTATTAACAACACCGGAATGATCGCAATCACGAGCTTTGACAGATTACAACACATAACATACCTCCTCTGGTTGGCGAATGCTTTAGTTCGTCGCCTTGTTCATCCCTGCATCCGTTTAAGGGATAGGCACCCAACGTGCGGGGGCCACCCGCCGCGCCGATGGGCCGACGGCGAGCGCATGCGTGCCAGCGGTCCGATCGACTGGCTTGTTAGCCCGCCCACGGCTGAGCGTTGCCCTTCTTTAGATACTGACGAGCGCTTGCTGTGAGACCGCTCACGAAGAAGGCCGGATTGACTGCTGCGACCTGAAGAATCTTGCCGACGAGCGCATCTATCTCCGTCAGATAGAGCTCGTAGGTTGGCACCGGCCTAGCCAGCACCACGGGAGCTGGGGTCGGGTCACGCGTAACCCCCATTCTGACAGCCATGCCCCTTGTGACGATAGAGTCCGGGTAACGGAGCTCCTCGAATGCGTGGAGCGAGTCCACCAGGACATCGAAGGTGTCCAGGCTCGGATCCGGGAACTGCGCCTTGAACGTAGCCCAGATCTTTCGCAGGTCGTGGGATAACGTCTTCAGCTGCTGCAAGGACAGCTTCTCGGCCAGGGCGCCCTTCAGGTACATCTCGATCGCGTGATGCAGGAGGTTCCCAGCCACCGGGATCTGAGACACAAGGACTCCAAAGCGGCCTGTCACGTAGTACTGGGTAGCTGTCGAACAGAACTGGCCACGGATATCATCAGCGCTCACGGTGCCTCTTCGCGTGTACTGCGATGCGCCCTCTCGCTCTCATGGCTAACGGGGCGTCAGCCCATCGTGGAGCTAACCGGCGCTGCGCAGCTTCATCGCGCAGCGTCCAGCGACCGAAGGGAGCGAGGTTGAGCGCAGGGTTAGAACTCATCGGATCAGAACGCCGGGGACTACCTGGAAACTCTCGGTGTGCATTTTCAGCAATTCGTTCAAGCGGCTTTGTGCATCCTGATTCGCCGAAACGTCAAGAATCCACTGTCGCGTGCCTGCGCATACCTCTGCACAAAACGTCTGAACATTTAGTAGCAGTACGTTCTCGAACATGCAGCAATGAGAACCGGTGGTGGAAAACGCAAATCGGCTAACGACATCGCGTGCTCGTTGGCGAAGAATTTCATCAGTACCTTCGTGCAGGAAGGCGCAACGGAGGGCGTAGCAATCACTACCCGACAAAAATGTAAAGTCAGGCCCGTGAAATGGACTTTTGTAACAAGGCAACATATACCTTTCAAACCATGCCTCGTACCGCTTTTGAGAACCCACATTTGGTGTTTCCACCCAGCCGCATATGTCTGGAATCGTAAGTGCCATGACCAAGGCCGCGTACCAGTTCTCGGTCTTCACACTGTTCTCGATTGACTGAACGAAGCGGTCCATGAGGTCTTGAGTTCTAACAACGTTTAGGCCGATCCGCATAAGAGGCGGATTGGCCAGTTTCTACCCGTATCAGACGCCATCGAATTTTCAGAGCATAGCGCCACTATCGTTGGCGTTTCAATGAGATACGACTGCGGAACCATTTATCAGGGGTTCTTATGCGGATCGGTATAACACCCTGGCATAGATCATCGTCGTTTTGACGTCGCGATGCCCCAACAACTCCTGGACGGTTCGAATGCCTGAGCCGCGTTCGCGGGGATGAATTTGGAGTCGAGAAACAAGGACATTGTACTTTTTCAAGGGGTAGAGGTCGATCCCCTGACAGTCCAAACCGGTCAGCCTGCAGCAGGAGGGTTAAGCGCCGACTTCACCGAAGGAGCGGGGACCCGACGACCCTTAGCCGGGAAGGAAAGCTGGAACTGACCAAGGCACTGCGGTCGTAGACCGCATCCGAGAGAATTCCAGAAGGATTCCACCCGGCTGAGGGTCGTGAGGGTCGCTCCGGGAGGCGCGGAGGCGCTCAGCCTTCCTGCTGCAATGGCCTTTGTCAGATATGAGGCTTGAATAGTCTGAGCGGGGGGTTATAGTCTCTCCTCTATGGGGCGCCAAACGCGGCGAGCGGTAAAGGGCGAGAGGCGACCCCTCGACTCCGCTCGGGGTGGTGAGCTTGCCGAACTAGGGGCAAGAGGCAATAGGTAAGAAGCAAGCAATGGCAATTGACCCGGTTTGCGGGATGACGGTCGATGAAGCGAAGGCGCCGGCAAGGGCGGTCTTCGAGGGCACCACCTATTACTTCTGCGCGCCCGGGTGCAAGCGGACCTTTGAGGCCGACCCGGCTGGCGTGTTGAAGACCGGACCGAAAGGCATGGCGCCGCGCGTGCAGATGGTCACGCTGGGCCCGATGCGGGGCAGTGAAAAGTCAAAAGTGAAAAGTGAAGCGACAGACCAGTCTGTTGGAGGTCCGAGGTTGGAGGCTGGAGGCAAGGACGCTGGAGGCGGGAGGTTGGAGGTTAGAGGCGAAGCGAAAGCCTCCAGCCTCAAACCTCAATCCTCAAACCTCAAACCTTCTTCCCCCACTCAGCACTCAGCACCCATCACTCAGCACTTACGTGGCGACACCACCACCCTCACCATTCCCATCGAAGGCATGTCCTGTGCCTCCTGCGTCGCGCGCATAGAAGAAGGGCTCGCGGGCACAACCGGCGTGGTGCGCGCCTCGGTGAATCTCGCAACCGAGAAGGCCACCATCGAATACCAAGCCGGGGCCACGACGCCGAAGCAGTTGGCGGAGGTCATCCAAGACCTGGGCTACACGCCGGTTCTAGACAAGGCAGGGGGACCGTCGCCGGTCGGAAGGGCGACCGTCCCCACTCTCAGCACTCAGCACTCAGCCCTCAGCACTCAGTTAAAAGTGTCCGCCGTGCTGGCCGGACTGGTGATGATCCTGGGCATGTCGGATCATCTGGGCCTCCCGCTTTCGGCCCGCGCCTCGGCCTGGCTCCAATTGCTGCTCGCGATCCCCGTGCAGTTTTGGGCGGGCTTCCGCTTCTACAGAGGCGCTTGGGCCGTCGCCAAGCACGGCACGACGGACATGAATACGCTGATCGCGCTGGGCACCACCGCCGCCTTCGGCTACAGCGCGGTGGCCACCATCGCGCCGCATCTCGTGCGCGGGCCGGACGGCACCGCGCCGGTCTACTTCGATTCCGCCACGGCCATCATCGCGCTCATCTTGCTGGGACGCATGCTGGAGAGCCGCGCGCGGGGCCGCGCCTCGGAAGCGATTCAACACCTCATCGGCCTGCAACCGAAGGTGGCGCGGGTCATCCGGAACGCGCACGAGATGGACGTGCTGCTCGATGAGGTGAAGGTCGGCGATCGCGTGGTGGTGCGTCCCGGGGAAAAAATTCCCGTCGACGGCACGATCATCGAGGGCCACTCCACCTTGGATGAGTCCATGTTGACCGGCGAATCCCTGCCCGTCGATAAGGGACCGGGCGATCGGGTCTTCGGGGCCACGCTGAATCGGACCGGCAGCTTCCATTTCACCGCGACGCAGGTGGGGGCCGACACGGCCCTGGCCCGCATCGTGCGCCTGGTCGAAGCCGCGCAGGGCTCGAAGCCGCCTATCGCCAAGCTGGCCGACCGCGTCGCCTCGGTCTTTGTCCCGGCGGTGCTCGGCATCGCCGCGCTGACCCTCTTCCTGTGGCTGCTGTTCGGTCCCCCGCCCGCGCTGACCAAGGCGCTAGTGAGCGCGGTGGCCGTGCTGATCGTCGCCTGCCCCTGCGCGCTGGGGCTCGCGACGCCCACCTCTATTATGGTGGGGCTCGGCCGCGGCGCGGAATCGGGCCTTCTGATCAAAAGCGGCGACGCGTTGGAACGCGCGCAGAACCTGACCACCGTCGTGTTGGATAAGACCGGCACCATCACCAAAGGCGAGCCCACCGTCCGGGAAGTGGTGGTTCGTCCGGCCATGCAGGGCACCTGGACGCGCGAGACGCTGCTGCAGATTGCCGCCTCGACCGAGAAGGGTTCCGAGCATCCGCTGGGCCAGGCCATCGTCCGGGCCGCCGAGCAGGCCGATCTCAAGGTCCTGCCGGCGGAGGGCTTCTCGGCGATACCGGGACAGGGCGTGCGCGCGACCGTCGGTGGACAATCGGTGCGAATCGGCAGCCTGCGCCTGATGGAAACCGAGCAACTCTCGGTGGCGGGCTTGGACGGTCCGATCGACCGCGCCACGCAACAGGGCATGACGCCCATGTTCGTCGCCGTCGGGCCCGCGGTGGTGGGGCTCATCGCTGTCGCCGACACGATCAAGCCCCATGCCCGCGAAGCCGTACAGGCGCTGCAGGCGCTGGGGCTGGATGTGGTGATGCTCACCGGCGACAACGCGCGGACCGCCGGCGCCATCGCCAAGGAGATCGGTATCGAGCACGTCCTCTCCGACGTGCTCCCGGGCGACAAAGCGGAGGCGGTAAGACAACTGCAGGCCGGTGGAAAACGCGTGGCGATGGTGGGCGACGGGATCAACGATGCGCCCGCGCTAGCGCAAGCCGACGTGGGCATCGCCATCGGCGCCGGCACAGATGTCGCCATGGAAGCGGCGGGGGTGACGCTGGTCGGCGAGGATCTCCGCGGGATCGTGACGGCCATCGCGCTCAGCCGCGCGACGATGACGAACGTGAAACAGAATCTCTTTGCCGCCTTTATCTACAACATCCTGCTGATCCCAGCCGCCGCGCTGGGTTACCTGAACCCGATCCTCGCCGCCGGCGCGATGGCGCTCTCCTCCGTCAGTGTGGTTTCAAACGCCCTCCGCCTCCGCCGGTTCACTCCTCCGATCTCGGCTTCGCGCGCGTAGTTCTTGGCCCTGGTGGGAAGATTGCGCCGGAGGCGGCAGCGCCGTAGGATTGATCAGTGCTCGCAGGGTCCGGGCGTTGGCGACCGCATGTCCCTGCGCATCGTTGTTGAAATAGACGAACACCTCCATGCCCTTCCTGAGATAGCCGCCGACGCGGCGGGCTTCCTCCCGGAGCTCAGCCTCCGAGTACTTCGAAGCGAACAACTCCGTTCGCCCATGAAACCGCAGGTAGGCAAAATCCGTTGTCAAGACATCCTTGCGCGGATACCGCGGTGAATCGGCGATGCAGAGCGCCGCGCCCCGGCGTCGCAAGAGGCGGTACACGTCTTCGGTAAACCAGGACTTATGTCGAAACTCAAAGACCAGCCGGAGCGATGCCTGTTTTTTCGCATCCTTGGCGACCACGTCGAGGAACCGTTCCAACCGGGTCCTGTCTTTTCTCAAACTCGGCGGGAACTGCAGGAGAATCGGTCCCAAGTGGGCCCCGAGGCCGCGAGCCCGCTCCACGAACAGGCGCCAGGGTTCCGCCACGCCGGCCAGGCGCTTGGTATGCGTGATCAGGCGACTCGCTTTGAGGGAAAACAGAAAACCCGCCGGCACCTGCCCCGCCCATTTCGCATAGGTCTCCGGTTTGGGAAGGTGATAGAAGGAATAATTCACTTCCGTCGTCGAGAATTCCCGGGCGTAATAGGCCAGGCAGTCCCGGCTCGGCAGATTCTCGGGATAGAAGACGCCGCGCCAACTCGGGTAGGTCCAACCGGAGGTTCCGATCCAACATCGCGCGGCCATCTTCTCACCGTTCCGGCGCGCTCGGCACAAGAGAGAGAGATCAGCTTTCAAGCCTCATGCGGGCACTGAGGTCGATTCGCTTCGCATCGGCATCGCGCTGGGCTTGGGCATAACGGTCCGGCGTCCCGATATCCGACCAGTAGTCCTTCATGGGAAACCCGCAAATCGTTTCGCCTCGCGCCAGGGCCCGCACATAGGGATCAATGATGGACGATTCTTTCCCGATCGGCACATCGGCCAGCACGCAAGGGTCGAGCATGTGCACGCCCGCAAACATATAGGTCGCAGCGGCCGGCGTACCCGCCACTCCTTGTTTGTTGATACGGAGCACACGCTGCCGCGCATCGACCTCCACGGGCCCCCAGGCCTCCGCTTCGGGATCGGCCCGCAGCACCAGGGTCGCCAGCGGCTGTCGCGCCTGATGCGCCCGAATCAGTTCACCGAGATCGAGTTCCAGCAACGTATCCGCGTTCATGATGAGGACAGGCTGCCGGTCGAAGAACGCTTCGGCCTGCTTGATGCCGCCACCCGTCCCCAGTATCACCGGCTCATGGGAGTAGGTCAGCCGCATCCCGAGCGTGGTCCCGCTCCCCAGCTCTTGCTCAATCAGGTGTCCGAGATGGTGCAGATTGATGATGACGTCGGTGATCCCATGCCGTTTCAGCAGCAGAAGATTCCAGATAATCAACGGGCGGCCGGCCACGGGCAGCAGCGGCTTGGGGATCGTGTTGGTCAGGGGACGTAGGCGGGTCCCCAACCCCGCTGCGAGGATCATCGCCTTCATAAGATTCCGGCGCAGGCACGAGGCGCGAGGCAAGTGGCGATAGGGTTCACGGTTCTTGGGCTGCTACCTCTCGCCCATCGCCTGTCTTACTGCAATTCCGGCACATGGGGCGTGAGATGTTTGCGGAGGACGGCGAGTTCGGGATAGCGAGCCAGGTTGCGTTTGACGTAGTTCAACACCCGCGGGATATCGGCCAGAAACTTGGGATTGCCTTTCACGCGATCGATGTAGACGAATCGGCCGGCGGCTTTCAGATTTCGTTGGATGCTGGTGAAATCGAACACCTGCCGGAAGGCCCGTCGATCGGAGACGTTCAAGCCGTACTTGGCGAGGCTCTCGAGATAGCGCGCCACCAGTTCATCCACCAACTCTTCCTCCAGCGCGATATAGGCGTCTCGGAGGAGGGACGCGAGATCGTACGCGGCCGGCCCCATCAGGGCATCCTGAAAATCGATGACCCCCAGCCGACTCCCCTTCACCGGCTGCGCCCGCACCATCAGATTGCGGGAGTGGTAATCGCGATGCGTGAACACGCGCGACTGCGCGGCCATGACGTCGCAGATCTTCTGGCATTCGCCTCGAATCGCCCCCATGTCGGCTTCAGGCAGGGGGGCGCCGTTGCGCGCCACCACGCCGTATTCGATGAAGTGATCGAACTCCCACATCAGGAGCGGCACGTCGAAGGACCGAGCGAAGGCCACACAGCCATCCTCCGAGTCGGCGGACGCGCGCACATGGATTTCCACGAGCGTGTCGATGGCGTCCCGGTAGAGTGAGGCCCGCTCGTCCGGACTCCCCTTTTGGGCGGCCTCGGCCAGGGTCATGTCGCCGAAATCCTCAAGGTACAGCAGTCCAGCGGCCACATCATAGTGATAGAGTGCCGGCACCGGTGTGCCGGCATGTTCCAGATGACGAAGCACGTTGAGGAACGGCAACTCCGTCGTCGCGGGCACCGCCCCGCTGACCGCCTCTTCCGAAGCCTTAAAGGCCTCCGGCTCCGCCAATTGCATGAGAATCGCGGAAGACAGGCGGCCCCCGGTCAGGTGAACGCGGAAGTACCGCCGATTGGAGGCATCGCCCGCCAGCGGGGTGAGCGCGGCGAGCGTGGACTTGAGCGGCAAGGTCGTCCGCACGGTCTGGGAGACATGACCGTAATCGGGGGGCGTCAAAGCCGATTTGGAAGCCGCAGGACCGACCGCCGACATGGAGAAAATTATACCCGATTCATGGAGATCTGATAAGGGAAAGCCGGCATCCGCGCGCCGTCAATTTCGCCATGTGACCATGTAACAAGGAGTCCGTCGAAGGGTGCAAAGTACGTGACGCCGATTCATCGCCAATCCCGACGAATCGGATCAACCAACCGCGTCCAGCCCAGCGTCGCGGCCAAGGCCCCACCCGTATCGGCCAGCCAGTCCCAGGGATCCGCGTGGCGGTTCGGCACAAAGAGCTGATGGAGCTCGTCACTGATTCCGTAGACCGACGTCGCCACGATTGCAAGCGTCAGGGCATATCGGGCGCCCTCCGGTCCGCCCGCATGCCGAAAGGCTCGCAGCGCCAGGAGCGCCAATCCGCCGTAGATGACGGCATGCACGATCTTATCACCGAAGGGGATCGGAAGCAGGGGCAGGTCGATTTCCGACGCCGACATCGAGGAGAGGAGAAAAATCCCCGCCGCATAGCCGATCACCGGCCCCCAGTACCAGAGCCAGCGCCGTGAGAACGGCGCGGCCGCCCGCCCCTCAGCTGCCGCATTCGACTTCGACAGACTCAGCGCATGCCTCCGTTTGACTGCTACGTATTCTAACGCATGATTGGCTCTGTGACAATCCCGTGATTTTCTTGAAAGGCCCTCCCCCCTGTGCAATACTCCCTGAGGCACAGGGGAGTGTCGTCATGAAGACCGCCCACGTGTGTTTTGTCTGGCACATGCACCAACCCTACTACACCGATCCGGTGTCGGGGCTGGCGAGCATGCCGTGGGTGCGTCTCCATGCCATCAAGGCCTACTACGACATGGCCTACATGATGGAACGTTTCCCCGGCGTCCACGGCACGTTCAACTTCACGCCGTCCCTGCTCATTCAGCTCAAAGAAATGTCGACCGGCAGCGTCCGGGACCTGTTCCTGGAGTATGCCCAAAAGCCCGCGGCCGACCTGTCGCCGGAGGAGCGCGCGTTCATCGTGCGCCATTTTTTCGCGGCCAACTGGGCCACGATGGTGCGCCCCTACCCCCGCTATCATGAATTGCTGGTCAAGCGCGGGGGCGATGTGAGTCCGTCCACCTTGGACCGGCTCGCCCGACAATACTCACACCAGGAACTGCGGGACCTGCAAGTCTGGCACAATCTGGCCTGGTTCGGCTTCGGCACCGTGGCCCGCCATCCTCGACTTCAGGAATTGCGGACGAAGGATCGCGGGTTCACCGAGGACGAGAAGCAGGAGATCCTCGCATTCCAACGCCGGACCGTCGGAGACATCATTCCCTACTACCGCCGGCTGGCCGAGAGCGGCCAGATCGAATTGACCACCACACCCTTCTACCATCCGATCCTCCCGCTGGTCATCGATACCGATTTCGCCCGACGGTCCCGGCCCGAGGCGGCCTTGCCCCAACGGTACCAAGCGCCCGGCGACGCGGAAGTCCAGCTGCAGAAGGCCGCCGCGCTCCACGCCGAACTCTTCGGCCGGCCGCCTGTCGGCCTCTGGCCCTCGGAAGGCTCGGTCTGCCCCGAGATGGTCCCGATGGTGGCGCGGACGGGTTTCCAGTGGATGGCGACGGATGAGGGCAACCTGGCCCGCTCCCTCGCCCATTTCGACAAGATCATCGACCTGTATCGGCCCTATCGCGTCGGCACGCCAGGGGAAGAGGTGTCGATGATCTTCCGTGACCGGGAAATCTCCGATGCCTTCGGTTTTGTCTATGCCAAGTGGGCCCCCGATTCGGCCGCCGACGACGTATTCCGACGGGTGGAGGGCATCGCCCGCTACACGCCACATGAGCAACCGCTGATTCCCATCATTCTCGACGGAGAAAATCCCTGGGAGTATTACTACGACGGCGGGCAGCAGTTTCTCTCGTGCCTGTACGGCAAGTTTGCCCGTTCCACAGTGGACCTCGGCCCCGACCTCGGCCTGACGACGAATACGGTGCAGCGCTATCTCGCGAGCGCGCCGGCCACCGCCCGATTGGAGCATCTCCACAGCGGCTCGTGGATCAACCAGGATTTCAAGATCTGGATCGGCCATCCGGAGGATAATCGCGGGTGGGAGCTGCTGCGGCTGACCCGAGCCCGCTTGCTGGAAGTGGTCGACCGCCTGCCGCCGGAGCAAGCTCGACTGGCGTGGGAGGAGCTTTACGCGGCGGAAGGCAGCGATTGGTTTTGGTGGTACGGCGACGATTTCGAGACCGACTACAAGTCGGAGTTCGACCGCCTGTTTCGCCTCCACTTGCAGAACGTCTTCACCAGGGCCGGATTGGCCCCTCCCGCCTACCTGAGCGAACCGATCATCGGGATGCGGGAGGCCGATCGCACCAAACTGCCCGCGACGCTGTTGTCACCAACGTTGGACGGCATCGTCACCAACTTCTTCGAATGGTACGGCGCCGGCACCATCGACGCGGCGCCTCCCTTAGGTGCCATGTGGCGTTCCGAGCGATTCTTCAGGCACATTGGATTTGGGTTCAGTTTGGATGAGTTCTACCTCCGCCTGGACCCGGAGCCGATCGCGCCCAACGGACAAGGCGATCTCTGGGCGGAGCTGCAGATCATGACGGCGACCCGGACCCATCGGCTCACGTTTCCACTCTCGGCCGACGGCGGGGCTCGATTCACCCTCTGGTCCGCCGCGCCGGGGCAGCCCTTCACGGAGGTGGGCCCCTACACCAGCCTTCGGCATCGCAACGTCATCGAGCTCGGGATTCCGTTCAAAGACGTCGAGTTGCAGGCCGGACAACCCTTCAAGATCTCCGTGCTGGTCACCCAACAGGGATCGGAAGTGGCCCGCTATCCTCGATTCCATCCGGTCGCGCTTATCGTCCCCGACCGCCATTACGACGCCGTGATGTGGAAAGTGTAAGGAACAGGCGATAGGCTAGGGGCTCTAGGCTATGGGTGTGATCTTCTCGGACCGTTTCTTTCCCTATCGGCATTCGCCCATTGCCCCTCGCCCCATCTGGAGGGCCCATGCCTGACCTACGTCGAGACCCGGTCGTCGGACGCTGGGTCATCATTTCAACCGATCGCATCCTTCGCCCGAGCGATCTCTTTCCCGCTCCTCCCCCTCCCGGGCCTGCGTCCGGGCTCTGCCCTTTTTGTCCGGGCGAAGAGCGACTGACGCCGCGTGAAATCCTGGCCCACCGACCGACCGGCGGCGAGGCCAACGGTCCCGGCTGGCAATTGCGCGTCATTCCCAACAAATTTCCCGCCCTGCAGGTCGAGGGCAACTTGGATCGGGAAGGGGTCGGCCTTTTCGACCGGATGAACGGGATCGGCGCCCATGAAGTGATCATCGAGACCCCCGATCACAAGGACGCCCTAGCCGATCTGACACCCGCTCGAATCGAAGGCGTCTTGCGCGCCTGCCGCGATCGGATCAATGACCTCAAGCGGGACCTGCGGTTCCGCTACATCGCACTCTTCAAGAATCATGGGATGGCCGCCGGCGCGACGCTCGAACATTCCCATTCACAACTCATTGCGTTACCGGTCATCCCGACGTCGCTGCAGGCGGAGCTCCAGGGCTGTCGCGATCATTATCGGGACAAAGAGCGCTGCATCTATTGCGATGTCGTCAAGCAGGAACAGCGGGACGCCGTGCGCATGATCGTGGATAATCCCGGCTTCGCCTGCTTTGCCCCCTTTGCCTCTCGGTTTCCTTTTGAGATGCAGGTGATCCCCAAACAACATGCCAAGGCCTTCGAGGACAGCGACGACGGCCTGCTGGAATGGTGCGCCCGGCTGCTCTCCGAGAGTCTGCGCCGAATGAATCGGGTCTTATCCCGTCCGGCCTATAATCTCGTCTTGCACAATGTCCCGCTGCATGACCGGCGGGCGCCGTTCTTCCACTGGCATATCGAGCTTATCCCCCGCCTCACGCAGATGGGAGGATTCGAATGGGGTACCGGCTCCCATGTGAACCCCATCGCCCCGGAAGAAGCCGCGAAGTACCTGAGGGAAGCAGAATAGAAGCGTGAGCCGTTCGCCGTTCACGGTGATCGCTCGGGCTCGTTTCGACGGGAAACCTGAGAACTGAATGCTGATCACCTTCCGCAGCCATTTGCTTTCCCCGTAAGCCCCGCCGTATCATCGGCCCATGCGAATTCAGCTCAGCCACCCGACCAGGCAGGTGGACCTCAAGGGCCCGAAGCGGGTCAAGGAGCTGCTCCGCGACCTTAATCTGGTCCGGGAAGCCTATCTGGTGGTCCGGGGCGACGAATTGATGACGGAAGACGAGATGATCGCCGATGGCGACAGTGTGGAAATCCGGCCGGTGATTTCGGGAGGACAGGGGGAAGGTTGAGGCTGCGGCCTAGGTTGAGAGCAAGACGGAAGGGAACGCGATTCCGAGCTTCTTGTTACCCTTAACCTCAACCTCAGCGTCAACCTGGGTTTTCCCATGAAATGCCTCAAATGTCCCGGTAAGGCGGCGATCGACCTTCCGCGGCACAACTCCGCCTTCTGCGCCTCCTGCTTCACACAATTCGTCCACGACCAGGTGGCCCGTGCGATCAAGTCGGAGCGCATGTGTACGCCCGAAGACCGTATCCTGGTTGCGGTCTCCGGCGGCAAAGACAGTCTCGCCCTGTGGCACATCCTCTTGAAGCTGGGCTATCGAGCCGACGCGCTGTATGTGGACTTGGGCATCCCCGGCTATTCCGCGACCTCCCGATCCAAGGTCGAGCGGTTTGCCGACACGGTCGCCAAACCGCTGGGCGTGCAACTGTTCACCCACACCGTCTCCGAACAGGAAGGAGCCGGCATTCAGGATCTTGCCAATCTCCTCCACCGTCCCACCTGCTCGGCCTGCGGCACGATCAAACGCTATCAATTCAACCGCACGGCGGTGGAACGTGACTACGATGTCATGGCCACGGGGCACAATCTTGATGATGAAGCGGCGCGGCTCCTCGGCAACGTCCTCCATTGGCAGCAGGAGTACCTGGACAAACAGGGGCCGTCCCTCCCGGCCTCGGTGGAAGGCTTCGCCAAAAAGGTCAAGCCGCTCTATCGACTCGCCGAGCGCGAGCTCGCCGCCTATGCCATCGTGAACAGGATCGACTACATCGTGGAAGAATGTCCGATGGCGAAGGGATCGAAGATGCTCCTCTATAAGGAAGTGCTGAATCGGCTGGAAACCGAATCCCCCGGCACGAAGCAGCGCTTCTATTGGGGATTCCTCGATCAGCAGAGCCACCCCGCCTCAGCCGGCGCCTCAATGGCGGAAAAGGATCAGGCCACGCTCCATCCCTGCGCAGCTTGCGGTCAGCCGACCACGGCGGAGGTCTGCAGCTACTGCAAGATGATGGCGCGCGCGACGGCGAAGGCCAAGAGCTAATGGCATATGGCTAATAGCCTATGGCACGAACACGAGAATCACGATACAGGGACGGTTCCTTTCTCTCCGATCTGAACCACAAGCCATCTGCCATACGCCATTTGCTCTTTTCCTGTTTTCCACTTCTACTTGCAAAGATCAGCCTTCACCCCGTAAGCTGACTTCGAGCATCGTTGTGCCTTGCACCAGTGAATCATTGAACCATTTGTTCGTGACGTGATGTAGTCAGGGTGGCTACCACAGGCGTGTCACATCGCTTCCGCCCGCCCGTCGTACTGCAGATGCAATGAATCGATGACTCGATCGCCCGATCACTCGATCTCCTAAGAGATGGCTACGGCTCAACGCGACTACTACGAAGTCCTCGGCATCGGCCGGAACGCCGCACCGGACGACATCAAGAAGGCGTTCCGCCGACTCGCCCGCCAATACCATCCCGACCTGCACACAGGCTCGCGCAAGGCCGAGATGGAAAAGAAATTCAAGGAAGTCAACGAGGCCTACGAGGTCCTCAGCGATCCCGATCGCCGTCAGAAATACGATCGGTTTGGACATCAGTGGGAACAGGCCGAAGCCTATGAACGCGCGCGCCAGCAGCGAGGCGGTCCTGGGCCCGGCTGGCAAGAGGACAGCCAGGCGGGCGGCGGCCCCGACTTCAGCGACATCTTCGAATCATTCTTTGGCGGAGACCGGCGAACCAGGGCGGCGGAGCGCGGTGAAGATCTCATCACCACCGTCCGGCTCGGCCTGCGCGACGTCCTGTCCGGAATGACCCAGCGCATTCAATTGACGGAGCCGACTCCCTGTCCGGGCTGCCAGGGCACGGGCCGCGTCAACCACCGCCCCTGCCCGGAATGCGGCGGGGCCGGACGCAAGTCGGAGACCCGTACGATCGACGTGAAGATTCCGGCCGGCATTCAAGACGGAAAACGGATCCGGGTGCCGGGAAAGGGCGCCCCGGCCGCGGGTGGTGGCCGCCGCGGTGATCTGTTTCTCAACGTCGAGGTGCTGAAACATCCCGTCTTCGACCGGCACGAAGCCGACCTGGAAGCGATGCTGCCGGTCTGGCCATGGGAGGCGGCGTTAGGCGCAGAGGTAACGGCTCCGACCTTGGGCGATCCGATCAAGGTGCGCATCCCCGCGGGCAGCCAGTCGGGCAACAAGTTGCGCATCAAGGGCAAGGGCCTGCCGGCGGAGGGCGGCGCACGCGGCGACCTCTACTTCGTCCTGCAGATCGTGCTCCCCTCGCCGCTCTCGGAGCATGAGCGGCGCCTGCTCGAAGAGCTGGCCGGTTCATTCCGGCCGGACCCTCGGGGCGATCTGCTTCGCAAGGCCGCCCAGTAGCGGCCTGGTGCGTGTTCCATTCGACGGACGTCCGCGAGTTGCGTTCTCAACGATCGTCTGGCAAGCTACAAAGCAGTGGTTCGTATGACCATCACAAGGAGGATTGCATGAATCGGACTTGTCTGAGCAGCATCATGGCCCTGTTCTTGACCCTCACGGTCGGCCTCACCGGCGCCTGGGCCGATGAGGAGAAGGGCCATGGGAAGGGATACGGCGGCGGGGAATACGGCGGGCATGGGGGCGGCGGCATGATGCACGGGATGATGGGCATGATGGGCAAATCCGGCCATCATGGCACCACCGGCCATTTTCTCCGCCATCTCCAGAAGCACTCCAAGGAGATCGGGCTGACCGACGAACAGGTGAACAAGATCAAGACCATGCAGCTGGACCTCGACCGGACCCGCATCAGGATGGAGGCCGAAATCCAAGTGGCCGAACGCGAGCTGGAGGCGCTGATTCATGACGAGAAAGCGGAGATGAGCGCCGTCGAAGCGAAGGTGAAGCAGAG
>FKKE01003450.1_pt2 | contig 18377 bp, 14 predicted proteins | sample 1106331 | NCBI WGS metagenome assembly FKKE01 (sample SAMEA3931202, study PRJEB13176) | freshwater metagenome | biome: Drinking water system; feature: drinking water; material: freshwater | place: China | collected 2013-02-06 | reverse complement strand
GGCAACCGAATGAGCTCCGAATCGCGCACGGCGCGCACGGTGGCGGAGCGGGGCTTGTCGGTGAGGACGCCCATTTCGCCGACGCAGGTGCCGCGTGGGATGGGTTTGACGAGCGGCGCCGCCCCATCCGCGCGTTGAATCACGGCCTGCAAGCGTCCATGGACCACCGCATAAAAGGAGTCCGAGGGGTCGCCCTGCTTGAACAAGATCTCGCCGCCGCGCAGTCGAACCCAATTGGCCTCCGCCGTCAGTCCCTGGAGGCCGGCCTGGTCGAGCCCGCGAAACAGGGTCGTGAGGGCGACTTGCAGCGACGAGTGCCGGCGGACGTTGAGATCGTGAAAGTACTGGGTGGCGGCCGGAGCGATCGTCGTCAGCCGCTCGAGCGTCGCGCGTGAAAAGCGGAGGACCTTGGACGGTTCCGTCGTTCGGGCGGTGGTGGTGCGGGCTTGAGCCTGCAGGACGGCGGTTTCCCCCAGGATCTCTCCGGGGCCGAAACTCGTCAGCGGGCGCTCGTCGCCCTCTGCGGCGGCATGGCTGATCTGGCAGCTGCCGCTGAGGATCACAAACAGGGCATCCGCCGGGTCGCCTTGGCGATAGAGCGTATCCCCGGGCTGCAACTGCAGCAGTTCAGGATCGAGTTCAGCGAGCCGGGCCTGATCGATCCGGCAGAACGGCTCGATCGTCTGGAGCATCGGCACCGCGCCGGATGCGGCGCCTGGTCCTGTGGCAGTCACTGGCTCCATAAGATGTGGTCCACGCAAAGGATACAAAATCCCCTCACTTTACGGGAATCGGCTCAGGCTGGTCAATGACACGAAATGAGGGGCTGCCGGCCGACCCGCCAGAGTCGTGAATATTCTCCGAGGGTTAGGGGAACAGTCCCCCTTGCTATTCGAAGGAGGCCTGAGTAGGCTGGATTTCAAAAAAGGCGATAGGCAAGGGGCGAGAGGCAATGGACAGAGAAGCCGAGGAGAATTCGCCGGCCCGTTGCCTGGCCCCTAGCATCGCCTGATACAACCTGCTCCACGTCTCGACCACGGGCCGACGCATGGCTCCACTTAAGTATGCCCTGTATCCCGGCTGTGCCGCACAAGGCGCGACGCCCGAGCTCTACCAGTCGACCATGGCGATCATCGGGCGTCTGGGGATTGACGTCGTCGAGTTGAAGGCCGCGGCCTGCTGCGGGGCCGGGGTTGTGACGGAAGCCGAGCCCGATGTCGCCTTGGCCATCAACGCGCGCACCTTCGCGCAGGCGGAACGACTCGGCCTCGAGGTCATGACCATCTGCGGGACGTGCCAAGGGGTGATGGGCTCGGCCAACAAGCGTTTGAGAGAAGATCCGGCGCTGCTGGAGCGAATCAACGGAATTCTCGGGCGCGAAGGGTTGCGCTATGAAGGGCGCGTGCAGGTCAAGCACTTGCTCTGGATTGTGGTGCGAGAAATTGGCCTCGCGCGTCTGCGGGACCTGGTGAAGGTGCCGCTGACGGATCTGCGCATCGCGCCATTTTACGGCTGCTATATTCTGCGGCCGTCCTGGGACCTGGGATTTGACGATCCCGAGAATCCCTCCTCCCTCGAGAAGGTGATCGAGGCGCTCGGCGGCGAAGCGATCGCCTATGCGGGGCGGACGAAGTGTTGCGGCTTCCCGATCATCTTGGAGAAAGAATCTATTGCGATGGCCATGAACGGGAACAATCTCAAAGAGGCCAAGGATCATGGCGCGCAGGCGATGGTGACGCCCTGTCCCCTGTGCCACATGAGCATGGATATCTATCAGGAGCGGGCGGGCAAGGCCGTAAATGCGAAGCTGGATCTGCCGGTGCTGCACCTGCCGCAGTTGATCGGGTTGGCGATGGGGATTCCGGCCAAGCAGTTGGGGTTTGCGCGGCATCTGGTGTCGGTGGATGAGATTGTGCGGATTCGGGATAAAAAGCAGGAAGCGGTGGGACGTTGAAATTGGGTGGCGGACGGGTGTCGGCTTCGGTACGCCAGGATGCGATGCCGCGGTGTGGCCACTGGAGTTCTTGCTTGGACCGCCTGCGCCTATGAGGCCGCGATGCAGCGTCGCGAAGCCGGCGCAAGGCGGCAGATAGCGCAGGTGTTGTTGGTCGGTTGACGCCCTGGCGATACCTCAGCCGACAACCCGTCCCACCCAGCGCCCGATGCCGCGTCTATGAAAGGTGAGGAGGAAAGGAAGAAAATGAAAGTTGTGAATCTGGCCGAGGTGCAGCAGTTTAGCGCGGAGAAGATGAAGAAGAATAATTTGTTCCAGACGCCGCGGTTTTTTTGCGATGTGTACTGTTTCGAGCCGGGGCAAGAGCAGAAGGGCCACATCCACGGTGAGCAGGACAAGATCTATATCGTGCTGGACGGGCAGGGAACTTTTCAGGTCGGCAACGAGAAGCATGTGCTCGGGCCTGGCCAAGGGACGCTCGCCCCGGCCGGTGAGGAGCACGGGGTGAAGAACCACACCCAATCCCGCCTCCGCGTCCTCGTCTACGTCGCGCCGAATCCGAGTTGACGAGAGGGACTGGCCCGCTTCTTCGCGCGGCGCGTCGGGCCTGTCCCTCTGTCGATCCCTAGGCACCACGGTGAGATTCGACTACAATGAGCGATGTTTCGAACATGTCGGGGTGAGAAGTAAGGACCGTCGTGGCTACAAGAAGTTATACAGCGATTGTCGAGAAAGAAGGGGAGGGGTATGTCGCACTCTGTCCCGAACTCGACATAGTCAGTCAGGGGGACACGGTTGAAGCTGCCACCGCCAATCTGAAAGAAGCCGTGGAACTTTTCCTTGAATGTGCCGACCCCGCCGAAGTCCAGCGCCGGCTTCATACCCAGGTCTACGTGACGCGCTTTGAAGCGGCTCATGGGTAAGCTCCGCGTCCTCTCCGGACGAGACGTCTGCGCATCCTCGAACAGCACGGGTTTCAGAAAGTCCGACAGCGAGGCAGCCATATCGTGATGCAACGGCGAACGGACCTCGGCACAGTGACAGTTCCCATTCCCGACCATCCAGAAATACGAATCGGCACCTTGTAGTCAATCATCAGGCAAAGTGGCCTTGCCCGGACCATCTTCGAAGCCTAAACCCGCCGAGTGGAAGCTTGGCGAGAAGCACCACACCCAGTCTCGGCTCCACATCCTCGTATATATCGCACCGAATCCGAGCTAGAGGGGGGACTGTCGCCCTTCTTCCCGCCGAAAGCTTTGTATAGGCGGGTGGCGACTGTTCCCGCGGGTACTGTCTCGGCTGGAACGGCGCGCGCATTCGGTGGCCTGATGATGCGGTGGTCTCTCATAGCTGCTCACGATCGTACTGTTGGCCGCTCGCCTTCACGGAGCATCGGAACGGCTCGCGGCACTCTTTTCCCTGCCGCAGTCCCAGCCAAGCCATCCGGCACACCTCAACGCGCATCCGTTGCAGCCGAGACGCCCTGGGGGATGGGGATTAATCGGTAGATCTCCATTTCCCAAAGCAAGCTCTGACCGGTATTCGTTCCAACAACTTGAAAAATGGGTAGGCTAATCGTTGGATTTGACTCTGCTTGGACGGCAGAGAGGCGCGGAGCACTCGTAGGCGTTGTTGTCTGCGATGATGGCGGACACGAAGAACTCGGCCCACCACGAATCGCCAACTACCAAGAAGCTCATGAGCTTATCACGCAATGGCAGCAGGCCAGACTACCTGGAGGGAGGGTAGAGGGCGAGCTGAAGAGTTCGCTTCGATTGTCGAGAAAGACCGGCGTGGAAGGGATGAGCCTTGCGTCCCGCGCGAGGGCGAAAGAGAGATACTGAGAGCAAGAATCGGCGCCGATCACCGTTCCGCGTTTCGCCATTCCGAGAAGGTGCGAGGCCAACAGAAATGATTGTGAATGGGAGAAGGGTGTCAGCGCATTCTCGCGCGAACAAGAGGCTCGCCCTTCGTCACGCCGGACGCTTCTTGCCTGCCGATTTCCCCGTCAACGACGAGGGTGCTGAAGAGGTAGAAGGCCGGCGAGGCGGAGGCCGCCTCGCCGGGTGGTGACCTGCAACTGGAGAGAGGCTACTTCTCTGCTGGCTTCGCCGGCAGCACCCACGGCACCATCGGCATGAGGGATGCGGGCTTGGCGTCTGGGCCAGCGAGCAGCACCGCGATGGCGCCGCGGAGGGCGCCGGTGAGCGAGTGCGTCACCAGCGGATAGGCGCCGGCCGATTCCACCACCACGTCGAAGGTTGCTGCGCTGCCCGGTCCCACCACGTAGGTCTGTACGCCGTTCAATTTATTCGACGGATTTCCGCTCTCATAGACGTTGTCCCAAATCTCGCCGATCGGGTGGAAGGCCGAGAACTCGTTCGGTCCCGCATTCACGAAATACACCCGGACGCGCTCGCCCGGCTTGGCATCCAACTTTCCGCCGCCGCTCACGAAGGGGTGGTACTTGAAGATCCCGCCGTTGAACATGACCCCGTCGAACTTCCGGTCGAACATGGCCTGCACGTCGTTGGGGTTCTTGAAGTATTCGGATTGAACCAACACATATTCCCGGTCCGCTTTGGGCCAGGCCTTGGCGTTCTTCGGATCCACGATGATCGCGCCGAACATGCCGCGGGCCACGTGCTGGATCATGGGCGGCGCCCCGCAGTGATAAAAGAAGATGCCCGGCTTCTTGGCAACGAAGGTGTAGCTGATGGTCTCGCCCGGATTGATGGCCCTGTAGTTCTTCAAGAAGTCGATCTCGGCCGCGTGAAAGTCCATCGCATGGGCGTTCTTGTTCTCGGCGGGATTCGTCAGCGTGAAGTTGACCGTGTCGCCTTCGGTCACGCGGACGACCGGTCCGGGGAACTGGCCGTTGAAGGTCCAGGCGGCGTACTTTTCGCCGGTGCCCTCGATGACGACGTCCGACTCGACGGCGGTCATTTTGACGTCATGTACTTTGGCCCACGCGGAGGGCGTGAGACAGGCGAGCCCCCCGAGGGCGGCGACGAGAACAAGACTCTGTGAGAACGGGCGATTCATGGTGATCCTCCTGCGCATCGAGCCAGACGCAATCCGGCGCCTGGAAAGGAATGGGTTACGAACGATGGGCGCAGCATAGCGTGGGCGACGAGCCAAAAATATGACAAATGTCATGTTCTTGAAAATGAGGGAAGACGGCGTAGGTGTGCGATCGGTCAGGTGGCGGCGAGGGTTTTGAGGCCGGGAAGGTCGAGGATCACCAATCGGCTGGCGGTGCCGGCCACGAGACGGTCGCGTTTGAAGCGGCTCATGATCCGGATCGCGGTTTCGGTCGTGGCGCCGATCATGTCGGCCATGTCCTGGCGCGTGAGCCGGATGGGGAGGCGGATGCCCTGCGTGTCTTTGATGCCGCTGCGTCCGGCAATGTCGACCAGCAGCGCGGCGAGCCGCTGATCGGTGCGATCGAGCGCGAGGATTTTGGCCTTTTCCTGCGCCTCATGCAGCCGCTGGCCGAGGTACTTGATGACCTCCAGCGCCGCGTCGGGGTTGCGCCGCAGCATATCGAAATAGGCCTTCTTGCCGATTCTCAGGATGCTGACGTTCCCCATCGGCTGTGCGGATCCCGGATGGCAGGCGCCCTCGAAGACCGCCGCGTCGCAGCAAAAGAGGTCGCCGGGCATCAGCATCTTCAGCGCGCACTCCTTGCCGTCCGGCGTCGACTTGACGCACTTCACCGTGCCTTCTTTGACGATGTGAAAGTATTCCGTGGGGTCGCCCTCGCGGAAGATCAGGTCGCCCTTGCCGTAGCGGGTTTCGGTGAGCTCGTGGAGCAGGCGACGGCGCTCTGCGCCGGACACGAGGTTCAGGAGGGGAATGCGGGCCAGGTCGTCGGCGCCGGCCCGACTATTTGATGATCTGCTTGGCCGTGTCGACAATGGACCGCGCTCCGATGCCGAAGTGGTCGACGAGCTCGTCCGGCTTGCCGCTATGGGGGATCTCCCGGACGGCCAGCTTGTGTACCCGCACCCCTTCCGTGGCCAGGGCCGAGAGCACCGCGTCGCCGAGGCCGCCGTGGGCATAGTGATCTTCCACGGTGAGCAGGCGACCGCCGGTGGCGTTGGCCGAGTCCAAGAGCGTCGCGCGATCGATCGGCGCGATGCTGTAGAGGTCGACGACGCGGGTCGCAATCCCGGCGGACTTCAGCTGGTCGTGGGCTTTGAGCGCTTCGAAGAGCGTGACGCCGGCGGCCACGATGGTGAGCCTGTCGTCGGCGCTCTGGCGGAGCACCTTGGCGCTGCCGATGCGGAAGACCTCGTCGTTGCCGTAGAGGATGGGCGACTTGGGGCGCCCGGCTCGCAAGTAGACCATGCCCTGATGCCCGGCGGCGGCTTCCACCAGCTTGTACATGGACACGGCGTCCGAGGGGTAGAGCACCACGACGCCGGGCTGCGAGGCCATCATCGCGATATCTTCCAGGCCCATCTGGGACGGGCCGTCCTCGCCGATGCTGACGCCGACATGGGTGCCGACCAGTTTGAGATTGGCGCCGCTGATGGCCGACATGCGAATGAAGTCGTAGGCCCGCGTGAAGAAGGCCGCGAAGGTGGCCGCAAACGGAATCTTGCCGCAGGCGGCCAGCCCGGCGGCGGCGCCGAGCATGTTCTGTTCCGCAATGAAGTTCTCGAAAAATCGCTCGGGGAACTGCTTCCCGAATTTATCCGTGTAGGTGGAATTCTTGACGTCGGCGTCCAGCGCCACCACCGAGGGATTGACCGCCCCCAAGGCGGCCAAGGCGGCGCCGAAGGCCTCGCGGGTCGCCACCGAATCGGTGGTCTTGTAAGTCGGGGCGGGCATCGGCTTGGATGCTGGCTGTGCAGGCGCGGCGGCGGCCGGCTTGGGAATCTCCAGTACGGTCGATGTCTGGACGAGCTGGCGCCGGAGCGCGTCGACGGCCTTATCCATCTCCTCGCCCTTCTTGAGGGCCTTGCCGTGCCAGTCGGCCTTGTCTTCGGCAAACGGAATGCCTTTGCCTTTGAGCGTCTTGGCCAAGACGACGCTGGGTTTGTTCCGGATGAAGGCGGCTTCATCGAAGGCGGCGATCAGCGCCGGAATGTCGTGGCCGTCGACGACGATGGTGTGCCAGCCGAATCCGTGCCACCGGGCCTTGTAGGCGTCCATGTCGTGCTGGAGCATGGTCGGATCGCTCTGCCCCAGCCGATTCACGTCCACGATGGCGCAGAGGTTGTCCAACCCGAACTGGCGGCCCAGTTCGGCGGCTTCCCACACCGAGCCCTCGACCGATTCCCCGTCGCCCATGAGGACGTAGACGCGCGCGCCGGACTTGTCGAGGCGCTTCGCATTCAGCGCCAGGCCGATGCCGGCGGAGAGGCCCTGGCCCAGCGAGCCGGTCGCGACGTCGACAAACGAGAGACGCGGAGTCGGATGGCCTTCCAGATCCGATGACAGCAGCCGCAACTTCAATAGGTCGTTCTTGTCGATCAGTCCGGCTTCGGCCCAGGCTGCATAGAGCAACGGCGCGGCATGGCCTTTTGAGAGCACGAATCGATCGTTGGCCTGGTTGCGGGGTTGCTTCGGATCGTACCGCATCACATGGAAGAACAGGGTCGCGACGATGTCGGCAGCCGAACAGCAGCTCGTCGGATGCCCGCTGCCGGCTTCCGTGGTGGCCGTGATGCTGTGGATGCGTAAGTGCGTCGCTGTATTGGACAGAGCGGTAACCAGGGCGTCTTGCGTCAGTCGGGTGGCCATGTTGGGGTCTCCTTAGCCCGCATGATTCATGAGCAGTTCTGCTGCAATCGCGGATTCGCCGCTGCGACAAGCCGACATGCGACTTCGCGGCATGCCGCGGGCAGGCTCGCCCCTCGCGGCGTCACCGTACGGTTTCAAGTACGCCTCCGCCCCTCGGGGCTCCGCATGCCCGTCTCGCGTGGCGACTCCACGATTTCGCGACGAACCGTCATGAATCATGCGGGCTAGAAGGGCAAACGAACCACGCCATTTGTAACAGGAGCGAGGGGGGCAGTCAATGCGTCGCGCGTGCGGTCGCGGTCAGGGCGTCAAGGGGCTTCCGGCCGGCGGCGGAGCCGTCGGCGGACCGGGGTGCTCGATCCCCTCCGGCAGAATGCGGAAGGCCGTGATCGCATAGGAGATGGGCCAGCCGATCTCAAAGCGGCGCTGCCGAAATTCTTCCTTGTTCATGCGCGAGCGGAAGATCAGTCCGTCGTCGGTTTCGATCTCCAGACGATAGGCGACTCCGAGAAAATAGATGTGCCGCAGCTTGGCCTGCAGTCGGAAATGCTCCGGGTCTTCCGAGACTTTCACCGAGTAGGGGCGGAACCCGACGCGAAGCGTGTGGCCGTCTCGGTAGCCGGGCGTCGGAAACTCCAGAGGGCCGACCCGGGCGGTTCCCGCCGTCACGGTGGCTTCCACAATATTCATGGATCCGATGAACCGCGCCACGAACTCGGTAGCCGGCTCCTCGTACACCTCGGCCGGCGAACCGACCTGTTGCAAGGCGCCCTTCGAGAACACCAGGAGGCGGTCGGAGACCTCCATGGCCTCTTCCTGATCGTGCGTCACGAAGAGACTGGTGACGTTCAGATCCGTGTGCAGGCGGATGAGCCACTCGCGAAGTTCCTGGCGCACCTTGGCGTCGACGGCGCCGAACGGTTCGTCCAGGAGCAGAACGCGCGGTTGCGGGGCGAGGGCGCGGGCGATGGCCACGCGCTGGCGCTGGCCCCCCGACAACTGGTGGGGATAGCGGTGTCCAAGCCCGTCCAATCCCATCAGACGAAGGAGTTCCCCCACGCGCTCGCGGATCGCCTGGTGGTCCCATTTCTTGATCCGCAGCCCGAAGGCGACGTTGTCGAACACGCGCAGGTGTTTGAAGAGCGCGTAGTGCTGGAAGACAAACCCGATATTCCTGTGCTGAACCGGCAGATCGTTGATCCGCGCCCCGTCGAGGAAAATATCGCCGTCGGTGGGCTGCTCAAGGCCCGCCAGCATCCTCAGGACCGTGGTTTTGCCGCTTCCGCTGGGGCCGAGGAGACCGAGGAGCTCCCCGGACCGCACGCTGAAGCTGACGCCCGACACGGCTTGCACGGAGCCGAACCGCTTGGACAGGTTCCGCACCTCGATCTTGGGTTGAAGCATCGTGGCCGTCATGGCGATCTTTTGCGGTCCGTCGAGTGTGTTCACGCGGCGTCCATGCGCGCCGCCGCGGCCGTGCCCGCGCGCGCGCGCGTGAACTCCAACCCGATCAGAATGAGAAACGACGCCGCCAGCAGGACGCCTGCGACGGCGTAGGCCCCGACGTAATTAAAGTCCACATAGTTCTGGTAGATGTGCAAGGTGGCCGTCTGAGTGACCGAGAGGATGTTGCCGGACACCACCAGCACGGCGCCGAATTCTCCGATCGCGCGGGCCACCGTGAGTGTGGCGCCGTAGACCAGCCCCCAACGAATGGACGGCAGTGTCACCTGAACGAAGACCTGCCATTCCGAGGCGCCGAGCGTACGAGCCGCTTCTTCGCTCTCCGTTCCCAGCATCTGCAGCAGGGGAGTCAGTTCCCGGACGACGAATGGGAAGGTCACAAACAAGGTGGCCAGCACCATGGCCGGCACCGCGAAGAGCACCTTGACGCCGAGCGATCCGAAAAATGTTCCCAACAGCGTGTCCGGTCCGAACAAGAGAATCAGCATGAATCCGGCGATGACCGGCGAGACGGCAAACGGCAGATCGATCACCCCGCTGAGGAACGCGCGCCCGATGAACCGCTGACGAGCCAGCACCAGGGCGGTGATCGTGCCGAATACCAGGTTGAGTGCGAGCACGATGGCGGTAATCTCCGACGTCAGCAAAAAGCCGTGTAGCGCTTCAGGACGCGTCACCTCGGTCCAGAAGGTCCCGAGGCCCTCCCGGACCGCCTCCCATCCCAGATAGCCGACCGGGCCCAGGAGCAGCACGCCGAAGTAGAGCCAGACTATGAAGATCAACAGCCGTTTCATGCGAGATCGTGTGATGGCGACATGACGGTGTCCGGTTTAGCAGGTTATTGAAAAACCATTTAAGCACCCTGATAAGGTGTATGCCCTCGCGATCATTGACGGCACCAGAACAGCCCGCAGGATGGTCAAAACGGCCGTCCAGCGCGGCCGCGGCGAGCGAAGAGGCGAGACGTACTTTTTGCCGTACGTTAAGCCTCTGAGCGACGCGAGAACAAAGTTGGCGGACTTTTTCAACATCCTGCTACCGGTTTGCGGGCGCCATCGCGACGGCTCGTTGCAGCAAGTTCGGGAGCCGCTCGCCGGGTGGACGGGTCAGGCGTTCCAGGAGTAAGAGGGTCAGGAAGGAAATGAGCAGGATGGCCATGGAGACCGACGTGGCCCCCTGCGGGTTATAACTTTCGATTTCGCCGTACACGTAGACCGAGGCCACTTGGGTTTTCATCGGAATGTTGCCCGCCACCACCACGATGGCGCCGAACTCTCCCAAAGCTCGGACGAATGTCAGGAACACGCCCGTGAGAAGGCCGGGGAGTACGGAGGGGATCGTGATCTTCGCAAACGTGGTCCAGGGACTCGCGCCCAGCGTGAAGGCGGCTTCTTCCTGATCCTTTTCCAGTTCCATGAGGACCGGCTGGAGCGCGCGGATGGTGAACGGCATCGTGACGAACAGCATCGCAACCACGATGGCCGGCCGTTCGTACAGAAACACCAGTCCCTGTCCTTGGAGCCAGGCCCCGAGAAGACCGGTGGGGCCGTAGAGCGCCGCCAGCATCAGACCGGCGACCAGCGTCGGCACGGCGAAGGGAAGGTCCACCATGGCATTGAGCAGCCACTTGCCGGGAAATTCATACCGGACCAGCACGAAGGCGGACATGGTGCCGAAGATCGCATTGAGCACTGTGGTTGCGAGGGCGGCCTCGATGGTGAGCGCGATCGCCGCAAGGGCTTGGGGCTGTCCGAGGTCGTGCAGAAAGCCGTCGATGCCCCCGATCAGCGACTGGCGGCCGATGGCCGCCAGAGGCAACAGGATCAACAGCCCGACATACGACAGGGCGGTCGTCCGCAGCGCATAGGTCGTGAGGCGATGCAGCATCATGGCGTGGATCGGGCTCGTCTCGCGCGTCGGATGGCGACCGGCCGGGGTAGTCTCGCGGCATCAGGACGGCCGACTCCGAAGCGATCGAGGGGTTGTTTGCGTTCCCGCGGCATGCCTATTTCCCCCTGGCCAGGTCCTCGACCGCGTTCGTCCAGACGCCTTGCGGTCCGAACAGCAGCGTGGAAATATGTTCCCAGCCGCCCAAGTCCGCGATGGTGAACAGGCCGGCCGGCCGTGAAAGGGGACCGGTCGGTGCGTTGCCGTCGGAGCGTGTCTCACCCACCGGACGGAATCCCAGGCCTGCAAAGGCGTGTTGCGCCTCGGCGCCGTGCAAAAAAGTCACAAAGGCTTCCGCAAGGTCCCGCACGCGATGCCGGTCGACATTTCGATCCACCAAGGCGGCCGGGTTTTCGATGAGGACGGTCTCCGCCGGCATCACGATCTCGTAGGGACGACCGGCCTTCACGCGAGGCAGCAGTTCGTTTTCATAGGTGACGATCACGTCGCCGATGCCCCGCTCAAAGGTGGTCACGGACTCGCGGCCGCTCTTATCCATGACCTTGACGTTGCGCTGAATCCGTTTGACGAGCGAAGCCGCGTAGGCTTCCGCCGGTTGGCCCGTACGGGACGAAGACTGCGCCGCTTGGGCCTTGCCCAATTGCAGACCGGCGCCGTAGATGGCGATGATGTCCCACATGGCGCCTCCCGATGTCTTCGGATTGGGGTACAACACGTCGAGTCCGGGTTTGGTCAAGTCTTCCCAGGTTTTGACGGCCTTGGGATTTCCCTTTCTCACGCCGAGTGCGACCACCGAGGTGGTGATGATGCTGCGATGCGGACCCTTTCTCCAGTCGTGGGTAATGAGGCCGGCCTTCGCCACCTGATCGAGATCCCCTTCGAGCGACAGCGCGGCGATGTCGGCGTCAAAGCCCCCGATGATGGCGCGCGCTTGCGCGCCGGACGCGCCGTAGGAGCTTCTGATGCGGATCTCCTGGCCCGTCCGCGATTTCCAATACCGTTGAAAGGCGGGGATGATGTTTTTCTCGTAGGCCTCCTTCGGGACACTATACGACGCGAGCACCAGTTCGCGGACGTCCCCTCCGAATGAGGGGAGCGTCGTCGGCCCGACGCCGACGCTCAGCAATCCGGCCATGATGAACAACACCAGTCGAGGAAACATGGGATCAGCTCTTTGACGCATGGCTTGAGACGGCCGGCTTGCCGGAAGCCGCTTGTTTGACGAAATCGGTCAGGCTGAAGTTGTCCAAGATGCCCGCAATCGCGTTGCGGACGTCCAGCATGACCTTTTGTACGGGACAATTGGGCTTGTCCGCATAGGGACAGTCATGGCACTTCTGATAGGCGGTCTTGCTGACGCAGCCGATCGGCGCCAGCGGCCCGTCCAAGATGCGAATGACGGCGCCGAGGGTGATCTCGTCGGGCGATTTCAGCAAGCGGTAACCCCCGCTCACGCCCCGTCGGCTCGCCAGGAGGCCGGCGTTGCGGAGGGTGAGCAGAATCTGCTCCAAGAACTCGATCGGGATGTGCTGGCGCTTGGCAATCTGATGCCGTTGCAACGGCGCCTTGCCGAACTGTCCCGTCAGCTCGATCAACGCCCGCAAGCCATATTCGCTGCGTTTGGAGAATTTCATACGCTAAATCCGAGTGAGTCAGTCAAGTTTGACGAAATTAGCGCAAAGCCGATCCCAGCGTCAAGAGAGAATCGACAGCAACCGATAACGCCTCAACGGCCCGCATGGACGGATGGAGTAGCCCGAGGCCATTGAAAAATCAGGGAATTGGCTCGGTTTCTTTTCTTGACTCATCCGAGGCTTTCTTGTTAGCTTCACCCGTACATTCCACCCCTTTGAGCGTGTCGTGCGGAGCGCAGTAGGACCCCTGTGACCCTCCAGCAGCTTATCCTCTCGCTCAACCGATTCTGGGCCGACCAAGGCTGCGTCATCCACCAGCCCTACGATCTGCAGATGGGCGCCGGGACGTTCCATCCCGCGACATTCTTGCGCGCCTTGGGGCCGGAGCCCTGGCGGTCCGCCTATCCGCAAGCCTGCCGTCGTCCGACCGACGGGCGCTACGGCGAGAACCCCAACCGGATGCAGCACTACTACCAGTACCAGGTGGTGTTGAAGCCGTCTCCCGACGACATCCAAGTCCGCTACCTTGAAAGCCTCGCGATGTTGGGCATCAATCCCCGGCAGCACGATATCCGCTTCATGCAGGATGACTGGGAGTCGCCGACGCTCGGCGCCTGGGGCTTGGGGTGGGAAGTGCGCTTGGACGGGATGGAGATCACCCAATTCACCTATTTCCAAGAAATCGGCGGCCTCGAGCTGAATCCCATTACCGTAGAAATTACCTATGGGACGGAGCGGATCGCCATGTATCTCCAACAGGTCGACAACGTCTTCGACCTGCTCTGGACCGACGGCGTCACCTACGGGGACGTGCACCATGCCACCGAGGTGCAATTCTCGAAGTACAATTTCGAGGAAGCGGACGTCGCGCTCTTGCGGTCCACGTTTCAAGCCTATGAAGCCGAATGCAAGCGCTTGATCGAGAAGGGACTGACCTTGCCGGCCTACGACTTTTGTATCCAGACCTCCCATTGCTTCAACGTGCTGGACGCCCGCGGGGCGATCAGCGTCGCGGAGCGGACCGGCACGATTGCGCGCGTGCGGGCGCTCGCCCGGCAATGCGCGGAGTCCTACGTGCGCGATCGGGAGGCCTTGGGCCATCCGCTGTTGCGACGCGAGAAGACGGCCAAGGGCGCTCGGGCTGCAGCAGGTCGCCGGGACTGATGCGGGGAGGAGACGACGGCGGAATGGCTCGAAGTCGCTCAACAGGCCGATCGGCATCGAAGAAGCCGCCTGCCGCGTCCGGCGAGCTGCTCGTGGAGATCGGCACCGAGGAGCTGCCCTATCAGTTCATCAGCGCCGGGCTGCGCGCGCTGGGAGACTCGGCCGATCGCGAATTCAAAGAAGCCCGCCTCACGTTTGAAAAAATTCAGACATTCGGCACCCCGCGCCGGCTTGTGGTGACCGTCCAAGCCCTCGCGGCCAAGCAGGCGCCGATGATGAAAGAAGCGATGGGGCCCTCGAAGGCGGTGGCGTTCGGGCCGGATGGTCAGCCCACGAAAGCCGCGCTGGGGTTCGCCGCCTCGCAGGGCCTGGCGGTCGATCAGCTGGAGGTGCGCCAGACGCCCAAGGGCGAATACCTCTTCGCCGTCAAGAACGACCCAGGGCGTCCTGCGCCGGCGGTGCTCGCCGAGTTGTTGCCCAAACTGATTACCGGCTTGTCTTTTCCAAAAGCCATGAAGTGGAACGAGACGGGGCTGCGTTTCGCCCGTCCGATTCGCTGGATGGTCGCGCTCTACGGCGGCCGGGTGATTCCCTTCGCGGTTGGGGGCGTCAAAGCCGGTTCCCATACGTGGGGCCATCGATTCCTAGGGCCGTCCGGGAAAGTCGGCCGCGCAGGCCTGGCGGTGAGCGGGGTGGCGTCCTATCTTGCTGCGCTCAAACGGCACGGTGTGGTGCCCATGCAGGAGGAGCGCCGCGCGATGATCGTGACGCAATTGGACCAGCTCGCGAGGTCTGCGCGCGGGGCCGTCCATCGGGATGACGAGCTGCTGCAGCAGGCCGTCGACGCCGTCGAGTTTCCGCAGGCCATCGTCGGGTCGTTCAACCCCTCCTATCTGGCCTTGCCGGCAGAGATTCTCATGACGGCGATGAAGGAGCACCAAGGCTTCTTCTCGCTGGTCGGACCGGGCGGGAAGCTGCTCCCGCGATTCATTTCAATCACGAACATGAAACTGCCCAACATGGCCCTCATTCGGCAGGGGAATGAGCGGGTGCTGGCTGCGCGACTGTCCGACGCCAAGTTCTATTTCGATGAGGATCGGAAAGTGCCCTTGGCCGACCGGGCCGAGAAGCTGGCGGGGGTGACCTTCCATCAGAAGTTGGGCACGCTGCTGCAGAAGACGAAGCGCGTGGAAGCCTTGGCGGGGAAACTGGTCGAGGCCTTGGGACGGCCGGAACTGGCGGAGTCGGCCCGGCGCGCGGCGCGACTGTCCAAGGCCGACTTGCTGACCGGCGTGGTCGGCGAGTTCCCGGCCCTGCAAGGCGTCATGGGCGGGGAATATGCCCGAGCGCAGGGCGAATCAGCGGACCTCTGCCGAGCCTTGGCGGAGCAGTATCTCCCCAAGTCGATGGACGATACGATGCCCGAGACGGTCTTGGGGCGCGTCCTCGGCCTGGCGGATCGGTTGGATTCGATTGCGGCGTTTTTCTCGGTGGGCATGGCGCCGTCCGGCTCCGAAGACCCCTTCGCGCTCCGGCGGCATGCCGGCGGCATCGTGCGGACGGTGCTCGAAGCGAGGTTGCGTCTGGATCTGGGCGCGCTGGCGGCCGAAGCGGATGAGTTGGTGGCTCGCGAAGGATTCAAGGGCGCCGCGGGGGTTCCGGAGGAGCGCCGCCGCCGCATCGTGGAGTTCTTGTTGGAGCGACTTCGGTTTTATGGGCGGACCCAACAGGGGCTCCGACACGACGTGATGGACGCGGTCGTGAAGACGGTGCGCGGGGGCGCCTGCGATCTGCTGGATCTCTTCTCACGGATGCAAGCCGTCCAGGCGATCACGGGACGGCCCGAATTCGACCCCTTGATGGTCGGATTCAAGCGGGCCCATCGTTTGGTCGACAAAGAGAAGTGGGAGTCGGTGCCGGTGGACCCCGGCCGGTTCCAGCATGCGGCGGAGTCGAACTTGCAGAAAGCCCTTGCGGAAGCCGCGCAGTCGGTGCCGGCGGCGGTGGCCGACGGGCGCTATCAGGACGCGTTGGAAGCCTTGGTGGGCATGAAAGGGCCGATCGACGAGTTTTTCGCGGGCGTGATGGTGAACGCCGAGGATTCCGCCGTGCGGGCCAATCGCCTCTCGCTGCTGGCGGAGGTCGACCGGCTCTTCATGTCCGTGGCGGACTTTTCGGTGATCGTCGTGGCCGGTGCCTGAGCGGGGAGGATGCCGCGGTGGCGAGCGAGCCGTCGTCCTCTGTGTCACAGCCGGATGTCGAGGAGAAGGGAAGCCCGCTGCGGCTGCAGCGGTACTCGCTGGCCGTGACGGGCGCGCTGATTCTGGCCGGCTGCGCCATCGTGACGCTGACGATCTGGGGAACGGGCGTCAACGTGAATCGGCTGGTCCGGTTGCCCGAGATCTTCAATCCCGTGAACGACGTGTGCCTGCGCTTCGGCTGGCACGACGTGAAAGGCACGCCGGACCCCGTGCGGCTCTGCAACGAGTGGATTCGCTTGTCCGATCCCTCCGGCGAACCGCATCGGCTGCAGCAGGAGACCCATGTCGTGCAGGGCGCCGACGGCAAGCTCTATTTCGATCACGGGCCGCGAATGGGCTATCAGGCCTTCGGACTCATGGCCTGGGTGATCACAGTGATTGCGGCGGGGACGGCCGTCAAGCGACGGCTCGTCGCCCGCTACCGATTGAAGCTCGGCGTGGCCGACAAGGCCTGCTGAGCGAGCGGATTCACGGACGAATGACGGAGGGCGGTCGTGGGAAAGAAACAGTACGTCTTCTACTTCGGGGACGGTAAAGCCGAAGGCAAGGGCGATCACAAGAATCTCCTGGGCGGCAAGGGCGCGGGGTTGGCGGAGATGACCAATCTCGGTATCTCGGTGCCGCCGGGATTTACCATCTCCACCGAGGCCTGCGTCGCCTTCTACGAGAGCAAGAAATCCTTTCCGCCCGGAATGTGGGACCAGTCGCTCGCGGCGCTGAAACGGGTGGAGCGGTCGATGGGGGCGCGGTTCGGCGACCCGACCGCTCCCTTGCTGGTCTCGGTCCGCTCCGGCGCGCGGGCGTCGATGCCCGGCATGATGGACACCGTGCTCAACGTCGGCCTCAACGAAAAGACCGTCGAGGGGCTGGCGAGCAAGACGCGGAACGAGCGCTTCGCCCAGGACAGCTACCGGCGGTTCATCACGATGTTCGGATCCATCGTCATGGGCATGTCCCGCGAACATTTCGAGGAGATCCTGGCGCGCAAGAAGACCGAACTGCGCGTGAAGTTGGACACGGATCTGGATGCCAAGGCGCTGAAAGAGCTCGTCGTGCGGTTCAAAGCCTTGGTGAAGGAAGAGACCAAACGGGACTTCCCGGAAGATCCGCTCGAGCAACTGCGCATGGCCATCAATGCGGTCTTTTCGTCCTGGTACGGCGCGCGCGCGGTGACCTACCGGCGTCTCTACAACATCCCGGACAGCTGGGGGACCGCGGTCAATGTGGTCGCCATGGTGTTCGGCAACATGGGCGAAACCAGCGGCACCGGCGTGGCCTTCACCCGTTCGCCGGCGAACGGGGATCCCACCTTCTTCGGCGAATGTCTGATGAATGCGCAGGGCGAAGACGTGGTCGCCGGCATTCGCACGCCCTTGCCGGTCGGGGAATTGGCCAAGACGGTCCCGGCCGCCTACAAAGACTTGATGGCCACCTATCGCAAGCTGGAGAAACATTACCGCGACATGCTCGACCTGGAGTTCACCATCCAGGAGGGCAAGCTGTACATGCTGCAGACGCGGGTCGGCAAGCGCACGGGCATCTCGGCCGTGCGGATCGCGGTCGACATGGTGCGGGAGGGCGTGATCTCCAAAGCCGAGGCCGTGCAGCGCGTCGGGCCGGAGCAGCTGGCCCAGTATCTCTATCCGATTTTCGACGGCGGCGAAGAGGCGAAGCAGAAGGCGCTCGGCAAGGGGCTGCCGGCCGGCCCCGGCGCCGCCGCCGGGCGGATCGCGCTCACGCCCGACAAGGCGGTCGAGATGAAGGCCAAGGGCGACCGCGTCGTCTTGGTCCGCCAAGAGACGAGCCCGGACGATATCCACGGCATGAACGCCGCGCTCGGATTCCTCACCGCCCGCGGGGGGATGACCAGCCATGCGGCGGTGGTGGCGCGCCAGATGGGCAAGGTCTGCGTCGCCGGTTGCGAGGCGGTGGAGGTCGAGGACGGGAACACCGTCAAGATCGGCTCCGCGGTCATGAAGGAGGGCGACTATCTCTCCATCAACGGATTTACCGGCCAGGTCTATCAGGGCGACGTGCCGGTCGTGGAGTCGGACGTCATCCAGGTAATCCAAGGCAAGATGGACGCCAAGAAGTCGGAGAAGTACCAACGCTTCGCGTTGCTCCTGAGTTGGGCCGACGATTTTCGGACCCTCAAGGTGCGGGCCAATGCCGATGTCCCGGACCAGGCGATGGTCGCGCGGGGATTCGGCGCCGAGGGCATCGGGCTCTGCCGCACCG